>JAABUN010004432.1_pt1 | contig 19175 bp, 19 predicted proteins | sample 5559311 | NCBI WGS metagenome assembly JAABUN01 (sample SAMN10711877, study PRJNA513370) | rock metagenome | isolation source: Antarctica rocks | place: Antarctica: Victoria Land, Siegfried Peak sud | reverse complement strand
AAGCGGGAGAAGGAGAAACTGTGACATTCACCAACTCACTGCTTGGTTAGCTTTGCGCCCTTCATCCTTCTCCCGCTTGCGGGAGAGGGTGCCGCGAAGCGGCGGGTGAGGGCCGCAGCGAAGCGAGGACAAATCATCGAGCAGTTTCAGAGACAGGCCCGCCCCACCACACGCAACCCCATCGCGCGTGGCGCGTTTGTTTCGGGCCGATGTTTCCCCAATTTTTCAAAGAATCGCGTCTCACGCTCGCTCTGGCGGTTCCGATTATGGCCGGACAGGTCTCGCAGATGCTGATGGGGCTGCTCGATGCCGCGATGGTGGGTCGCGTCGGCGTCACATCGCTGGCGGCGGCGGCGTTTGCCAACAATATTCTTTCGATTCCAATTGTGTTCGGCATGGGACTTTTGACTTGCATCAGCGTGCGCGCCGCGCAGTCGCACGGCGCGGGCGATGGGCGCGAAAGCGGCGAAGTTTTGCGACACGGATTGGCCATCGCGGGCGGCGTCGGCGCGATTTTGACGCTTTTCATCTACCTCTTGAGCCTGTATTTCGACCGTTTCGGGCAAGACGGGGAAGTCGTGACCCTGGCGCGGCCCTTCGCGCTTTTGATTGGCGCTTCGCTGATTCCCGCGCTGCTCGGATTGAGCCTGAAACAGTGGTGCGAGGCGATTGGAAACCCGTGGCCGCCGACACTTTTGCTCGCAGCAGCGGTGCCGCTCAACGCGCTGTTGAATTGGGTGCTGATTTACGGCAATTTGGGTTTCGAAGCGCAGGGACTCAACGGCGCAGGCTGGGCGACGCTGATTTCGCGCTGGGTTTCGCTGCTATCGATTGCGATTTGGGTCTTGAAAAGCGCCCGAACGCGCGCCGATTTGCCGCGAAAATGGTTGGATCGTCTGAAAATGGCGCGATTGGGGTCGCTTTTACGCATCGGCGTGCCGGCGTCGCTGCAAATCATCGTCGAAGTCGGCGCTTTTGCGACCGGCGCGATTCTGGTCGGCTGGATCGGCAAGAACGCGCTCGCCGCGCATCAAATCGCCTTGTCGTGCGCCTCGACGACATTCATGCTGCCGCTCGGTCTTTCGATTGCGACTTCGATTCGCATCGGTCAAGCGGTCGGCAAAGACGAGTTTTGGCGCGTCAAAGCGATTGGAAACGCCTCACTTTTGCTCAGCCTGGCGCTGATGAGCCTGACGGCGACCTTCTTTTTGGCGTTAAGACATCCGATTGCGGGCGCGTTCGTCAAGGAAAACGAGGTCGCGCTGCTCGCGGCGCAGCTTTTGACGGTGGCGGCGTTTTTTCAATTGTTCGACGGCCTGCAAGTCGTCGCGGCGGGCGCCTTGCGCGGGCTTTCCGACGCGACGGTGCCGATGATTCTGGCGTTTGTGGCGTATTGGTGCGTGGGACTTCCGCTTGGATACTTCGCCGCGTTCAAATTGGGTTGGGGCGCGGTAGGAATCTGGAGCGGACTCGCGCTCGCACTCGCACTCGCGGCGGCGGGGTTGGTGTGGCGATTTCGCGTGAAGTCGCGGTTGGATGGGGAAGTGAAAGTGCGCGAAGAGGTTTTGGTGAATGCCTAAAGTTGCGAAACCGCCTCACTTTTGCATCGCTGCTAAAATATAACCCCTATGTCAACACAAGCTCTTTCAACCGAAAGCCGCGATTTACGCGGCAAAGTAGCGGCTCGTCAACTGCGACGTGCCGGAAAACTGCCCGCCGTGCTTTATGGTCACGGCCAGGAACCGATTTCTCTCAGCGTCGGCGCCAAGGAATTCAGCGATTTAATTTCGCATCACGGCACCCATATGCTGCTCAATCTCACCGGCGCGACCGGCGAGACGGCAATTATCAAGAAAATCGAGCGCCATCCGGTCAAAGGCATCCCCGCGACCATCGACTTCCTGCGCGTTTCGGCCAATGAGCGCATTTCGGTCAAAATCCCGCTGCATTTGACCGGCGAAGCCCTCGATGTGCGTTCGGGAGCGGGACTTTTGGTGCAGTCGCTGCATGAAATCGAGATTTCCGTCTTGCCCGCCGAGGTGCCCAACCACATCGAAGTCGATATCTCCGGCCTGGTTTTGAACGGCCCGGCGATTCACATCAGCGAAATCACGCTGCCCAAGGGCGTCGAACTGCTGTCGGACGCGGAATCGGCGATTGCGGCGATCAATCCGCCCGCCGCGACCGATTTGGACGCGCCGATGGACGAAGCCGACGCCGCCATCGAAGCCGAAGGCCAGCACAAGGCCGAAGAAGCCGCCGCCAGCAACATCGAAAACGCGACCGCTGCCGAGGAAATCACCGCCGAAGCCGCGCAAAACGTGCCCGCCGAACACGGCGCGAGCAACAAGAGCGGCGGCGAAGGTCTCAAGCAGGAAACCCACACCGGCAACAAGAGCGAGTAAGTTCGTAGCGCCGCGAGGCGCGTTTAAGGGCGTGTGACTCGCTCTAAACGCGCCTCGCGGCGCTACTACGAACTCGATGCCATGTTTCTCATCGTCGGCCTCGGCAATCCCGGCCTTCAATACGCCAAAACCCGGCACAACGCGGGTTGGTTTGTGATCGATGAACTCGCGCGGCGTCACAACATCGATCTGGTGAAGAAAAACGCCGATTACAAAGTCGGTTTGAGCATCGTCGGCGAGCAGAAAGTCGCGCTCGTCAAGCCGCAAACTTTCATGAACCTGTCGGGACGCGCCGTGGCGAGCCTCAAACACTTTCATAAAGTCGAACTGAGCCAGATTTTGGTGATTTCCGACGATCTGAACCTCGCGCTGGGCAAAATCCGCCTTCGCGCGGGCGGTTCGGATGGCGGGCATAACGGGTTAAAATCGGTCGCGCAGATGCTGGGAAGTCAAGAATACGCGCGTTTGCGCTTTGGTGTCGGCGAACCGCCGCGCGAGGAGCGCGTCGAAACCGGCACTGCAAATTTCGTTTTGCGCCCCTTTTCCAGAGCAGATTGGCCCGTTGTCGAAGCAACGACGGCGCGCGCCACCGATGCCATCGAATGGTGGCTACAACACGATCTCGCCGGTGCGATGAGCCGCTTCAACGGCTGACTCGCTTTGTTTCCGAGGGAAAAATCATGAAAAAACTGCTTTTGTTATCGCTGCTGGCCACCCCGTTCCTGACACCTATCGCGGACGCCAAACCCGCCAAAAAGACGGCGATGGCGGCCAAAGTCAACTGGCGCGCGTCGTTTCCCGCCGCGCTCGCCGAGGCCAAACGCACCGGCAAACCGATTTTCGTCGATTTCTACACGACCTGGTGCGGCCCGTGCAAATATCTCGACGCCGTGACCTACAAACACCCGAAGTTCGTCGCCGAATCGAAGAAATGGGTGATGGTCAAAGTGGACGCCGAAAAAGGCGCGGCCAACGTCAATCTCGCCAAAAAATTCAAAATCGACGGCTATCCTTCGATGATTTTCCTCCAATCCGACGGCAAAGAAACCGACCGCGCCGTGGGCGGCTATCCGCCTGAATTGCTGGTGCCCAAAATGAAGAAAGCGGGCGAAAAAGCGGGCGGCGGCAAAAGCATTTAAATGAAAACGCGGCTCAAAATCTGTGGCACGACTTCGATTTCGGACGCCCGTCTCTCCCAAGAGGCGGGCGCCGATTTTTTGGGCGTGATCTTGAATCATCCCGCCTCGCCGCGCCACGTTTCCATCGAAACGGCGCGCGAAATCGCCCAATCGACCTCGATCCCCGTCGTCGCGCTCAGTGTCAATCAGAATTTGGAAACATTGCTGGTCATCGCCGAAGAACTGCGCCCGCACGCTTTGCAACTGCACGGCGACGAATCGCCGGAATTAGTGAAAAATCTCGCCGCGCGCGGTTTTCGGGTCTGGAAAGCGATTTCCGGCGATGAAAAAGCGCTTTTACAAGCCGCAAAGGTGTTTAGCGAGGCCGGAGCCGAAGCGATTCTGGTCGATGCGCGCGCAACCTCGCCAAATGGCATCGTTTACGGCGGCACCGGTCAACTCGCCGACTGGAACGCGGCGCGCGCGCTGGTTAACTCTGGGTTTCGGGTGATTCTGGCGGGCGGACTTTCGCCCGCAAACGTGGCGCGCGCCATCGAAACGGTGCGGCCCTGGGGAGTCGATGTGGTTTCGGGCGTCGAGGCGCGCAGAGGCATCAAGGACGCGTCTAAACTGTGGGCATTCGCTTTACTTGTCAAGCATGAAGTCAATTTGATAAAAAGTTGAGTCGAAACGCGTTTTGAGCCGTTAGAAAAGCGCTTTCAGGCGTCTTGAATTTCCCGGTCAGCTGAACTTTTCTATGGAAACTCCCTTGGATTTCGCGGCGGCGATGAACGATGTGGCTTTGCAACTGGGCGAGCGTCAGGCGCAGATTTTGGCGCGCTGGCGCAAGCGCGTCAGCGGCGACCCGCAGATTGTGGGCATTTCGCACATGACGCGCTCGCAGTTCAACGACCATATTCCACTGATTCTCGATACTTTTTGCGCCAAATTGAGCGCCGCGCCCAATCCCAGTCAAGACCTGGTCGAAGAAAACGAAGCCAAAGAAACCGAGATGGCCCAGCAGCACTCGCAGCATCGCTGGCAGCAGGGCTACCAAATTCGGTCTTTGGTGCGCGAGTGGGGGCATCTCAATAGCTGCGTCATCGAAGCTCTCGACTCGCTGCCTCTCGACCAGAGCGCGCTGTCCCCGGCCCGAAGTTTGTGGGCGGAATTCGTCGGTCAAAACGTGGGCGAAGGCGTCGCCGAATATGAATCGCTGCTTCAGTCCGAGGCGGGTTCGCGTCTTGGCGACCTGGAAAGTGCGCTCGACACGATGCGTCTGCTCGAAGCCGAGCGCGGCGAGATGCTGCGCGAGGTTTCGCACGATTTGCGCGGCGGTTTGAGCGTGGTTTCGGGCGCCTCGTCGCTGCTCGGACACGAAAAAATGAACGACGCCGACCGCGATCATGTCGTGTCGATTTTGCAAAGCGGGGTGCGCTCGGTGACGCAAATGCTCGGTGATTTGATGACCATCGCGCGCCTCGAAGCCGGTCATGAAAAGCGCGAAAATCTCGCTTTCGACGCCGGACAGTTGCTGCGTCAACTCGGCATCGACGCGCAGTTGTTGGCGGGGGAAAAAGGCCTGTTTTTGCGCGCCGAAGGGCCGCAATCGTTTATCGTGCAGGGCGACAGTTCCAAAGTGCATCGCATCGCGCAAAATCTGCTGCTCAACGCGCTGAAATACACCCACAGCGGCGGCGTGATTTTGTCCTGGCAGGCGATTTCGGACACGCAGTGGAGTTTGACCCTGAGCGACACCGGCCCCGGCTTGGCGCGCTCCAACGCCGCTCCTCTCGCCGGAAAAATCGCCAAAGCCACCGACGACGCCCAGGAAATCGGCGCACAACCCGGCGGCGAGTCGCCAAGCGGCCCATCGCAGACTGAAAAACTCAAAACTCCAGCGGCAGAAGTAAAAAGCGCGCCCGACGGCGCATCGACTTTGACGCTTCAACCCGGCGAGGGCATCGGTCTCTCGATTGTGAGGCGCCTGTGCGAACTGCTCGACGCCACGCTCGAACTCGAATCCGGCGCCGGGCAAGGCTCGACCTTTCGCGTGGTTTTGCCGCGTTTTTATACCAAGGGCGAGTGAGAACCACAGCGAATAAATTCGCCGCAAAGGGGAGCAAAACCTGCCTTCGCAGGTTGTCCAACAGCAATGTTTCCAGAGACCTGCCAGTTTCCCAACCTGCGAAGGCAGGTTTTGCTCCCCTTTGCGGCGAATTTATTCGCTGCAAACGCTTTCAACTCAACTTCGCGCCAACTTCCGCTTCAAAAGTTCGGCCCCATGGCAGGCTGACCTGCAATTCTGCGACGCGCGCGCCAAACTGCGGCGCGATTTCGCGCGCGAATTCGCTGAGTTGCTGGTGCGCCAAGCGCTCGATGCCAGGCGCCTGACCGTTCATGCTGATCGGCGAAAAACCCTGCGCGCGCGCCTCCGCTTCGAGGTTGGCGCGCACCCGCGATTGATAACCCCAATCATCGACCAGGCGCTCGAAAACGAACTGGCGATTGAAGGCTTGTGAAGCGGCGTCTCCAGCGCGAAACAGCGCCGCGCACTGCGCCAACACGGTTCCGGTGGTGTTGCCCGCCGTGTTCCAACCGCCAAAAACCGCGAGTTGACCCAAAATCCCGCGCCCTTGAAGCAAAGACAGCAAAGTCTCGTCGGCGCCGTTGGGAAAGGCGACATCGCAAAGCGCGACGCGTTCATTTCTCGATAGGGCCGCTTCAATGGCATCGCAAAATGCGCCCAGATCGCTCTGGCGCGCGGCTTTAGCATCGCTTTCCTCGAATTTTTGCGAACCGCCGACCGGCGCGTTGACGAACAGCGCGAAATCGCCCTCATTTTCGGCGATTTGCCCGCCCATCGCGGCGATATGCGAGCGCAACGCATCCTCATAAGGCACGTCTTCGAAAACCGCGATATCGCGTTTGCGCGCCTCGTCCGACCAGTGAATTTGGAACGAAATTTCGGTTTTCCAATGGCGCGCGAGAAGCGTGAGCGCGGCTTCGTCGGCACCGGGATGCAACGCGAAACGGTCTTGGACGCCCAATTTTTCGACGCGTTCGAGCAGTTCGGCCTGTTCACTGCGGTGCAACCCAAATTCGGTGCAATCTTCCTGAGTCACGAGCAGATAATCGAAGACTCCGCGCGCCAGAAACTCGATCATTTCGAGATTGACGGCGTGATTTCTCGCCCGCGCGCCGTGATATTCAGTCAGAATTTCGGGCGGAATCTGCGCTTTGACCTCGGCCAATTCCGCCGCTTTTTCCGGTTCGCGCGCGGCTTCATCAATGAGACGCGCATAACGCATCACGTTGTAATAGTGCGGCACGGCGGCGTCGGAATCCATGGTGATGGCAAGGCGCATCAACACGTTGAACGCATAAATCGGCGTGTTTGGATGCTTTTCTCGCCATGTTTTGAGCGTTTCCAGACGCGAAAGCGCGGTTTCCAAACTTGTCGCCGTTTTGCGCGACGCGACGAGGCCGCCATAGGCCAAAACATCGACCGAGACGATGAGCGCTTCGACTTCGGGCAGCTTTTCGAGCCAAGTTTGCAACGTGGTGGGGTCGGCGGGCGCGTTGAAACGGCCTAACGTGGCGCGCGAGGGGTGACACAACTGGTCGCCGCCAATGGCAGCGATTTCCTGGGGAAAACGGGTGTTGCAAGGACGATCATCGAGCGGTAAAAGGGCGATCATAAGAGGGCGAAAAGCGAAACAACCTCGAAAAACGAGAGATTGAGACGCCAATTATTCGTTGGTGGCTTCGGAAATGGGTTCGATTTCGGGTTTGGGTTTGCGGCGCGGTTTGAGATGGACTTCGTTGAGCAAAGTGCGCGCGGCGTCGTGTTTGGGATTGAGCGTGAGTTCGCGGCGCAGCGCGAGCGTGGCGTCTTCGAGGCGTTCTTGTTTGAGATAGGCGACCGCCAAATTGTAATTGGCGTCGGCCCAGTTGGGGCGGTCTTTCACCAAAGCTTCCAAAGCGGCAATGGCATTGTCAGTTTGGCCCAAAGCGTCATAAGTTGCCGCGATGTTGAGCAGCGCGACGGTGTTTTGCGGCTCGAAAGCGAGGACATATTTGAGATGTTCGAGCGCCTCGCCGGGCCGCTGCGCCAGATAAAGCGCGGCGCCCAGATTAAGCCGTCCTTCGAGGCGCGACGGCTCCAATTCGTGCGCCTCGGAGAGCGAGGCGATGGCTTTGAGATATTGTTTGCGCCGCAAATAGACGCTGCCCGCTTTCCAGAGCATTTCGGCGCGAACCGAACTCGCCGGAGCCAGATTCTGGGATTCCGGCGGCTTCGCTTCGGCATTTTTCTTTCCAAACGGCCACATGATGAAGGGGCAGTGTAGCTTTTGAGACCAAACTGCGGGCAAAACAGCATCAGTCACTTCACAATCGTTCGTCATTTTGAGCGGGTGTATCCCCTACGCTCTCCGTGCGAAGGTGATGCACCCGGTTCGCGGCGGCGGACTTCGTTGCTTGCCGCGAATTCATTTCGCGTGAGAGCGTGTTCGGCACTTTGTCACGTTCCCTCGACGCGCGCCTTGCGCCATATTTCGCCACTTTGTAGAGACGTGCGCCTTGCGCCATATTTCGCCACTTCGTAGAGACGTGCGGAGCGCGTCTGTCCCTTTTCCCTGCGGGAAAAGATGGGGAGAAGAGGCAGACGCGCTCCGCACGTCTCTACGGAGTTCCTCACACGCTCTAAGGCGTCTGCGAAATCGGCACCGGCGGCAGGTTTCCCAGCATGACTTCGCCTTCACCGCGAGCCGTTTTGAGCGCCGCAGCGGTGGCGCGCACGCCTTGCAGCAACTCCGGCACGCGGTCGGGCGCTTTGGCATCACTGGCGAGCGCGCGCTCCAAAACATCCCACCAACCGCGCTGGTCGAGATGCACGGCATCGAAAATCATCACGCCCTGCGTCGATTGTTTGCAAACTTGGATGGCGCGCGCGAAATCGTCGGGTTTGTTGTTGTAATTTTCCAGATAAAGCGCGCCGTAAACGAAAGCGACATCGTTGACGACGGCGTTGGAGAGCGCCGCCGCGCTTTCGACCGTGGTTTGGGGGTCGAGACCTTGCGCGCGCGCATCGGCGCGGGTGGCGACTGGGTAATAGCAGCCGGTCGAAATCCAGTCCAAATCCCCCGCGTATCCGGTGCGAAAATAGTCGGGCGTCATCCACTCGTAGCGCGCGTTGAAATCGTTCGAGGCCCAGTTGACGCCGACGCCGTAATAATCGGAATACCACGAGCCGACATAAACCCCGACCTGCACGCCGCGCCGCGCCGCGCGCACTTGCTGCGCCGTCTCGCGCACGAAACTTTGGATGGTAGCGGCGCGAAATTCGAGCCACTCTTTGTAAAGCGGCCCTTGGATGATCGGCGCGAACGGGTCGCTCGCGTAGCTAAACACGTCGGCGGGCCAGTTATCGACGCGTTTACCGAGCGTTTTTTCGAATTCGGCGCGCGCCAGGTCGGAAAAATCGGTGGCGAGGCCGGAATATCTCATGCGGTCGAAAACAATGCCGTCGATGGCGTAATTCGCGGCGATTTCGCGCGCGACACTTGTTTCGTAAGCGCGGACTTCGGGATTGTGCGGCGAAACGAAGAGTCCGACTTTTTCCCAGGCCGCGTCAGCGATTTTGACGAGGGAAGGCGTGGCGCCGAATATCACGGTTTCATCCGCCTTCAAATGGGCCGAAATCCACGCGCCCGCCGCACCCGCGCCGGTCAAAACCCGCGTGCCCTGCGGCATCGGCAGCGCGGCCACCATCGGCGCGGCGCCAACGGTGACGACTTTGCCGCTTGCATCGACCAGAGCCGAGATCCCGTCCGGTTTAAACGTCGTTTTGGCCGAGCCGGGCGCTAAAACGGAGAGCTGACCCAGCGGCGCGACTTCGCCCGCCACCGACGGAAAACCGAGCGTTTCGCCGTCTTGCGCCTGCACTTCGCGCAGCACGTTATAGGACACGCTTTGCCACTGCGGGCGCGCGTATCCGGGGCCGCTTTTGAAGAGTTTGTGGCCATCGGAAAAGGTGTTCATCATCGCAAACACGCTGATGCCGTTGGCTTTGGCGATTTCGATCACGGTCGCCAGACGGTCGAAATTTGGATCGTAGCTTTTGCCTTTCCAACTCGTCAGATAAGGCGCGATTTTCGACTTGTAAAGCACTTCGCCGCCCAGCGGTTTGACATCGAAGAGCAGGGTGTTAATATGCGCCTTTTTCGCGCGCAAAACCAGGGCTTCGATGCCTTCGCGCGTTGCCGTGGTGTCGATATTGGCGGTCGCATCGACGCACAAAACGTGTCCCGCCAAGCCCGCTTGATGCGTCACCGCGTTAGCGACGCCGCGCAGACTTGGCGCTTCGAGAACGAGCGGCGTGTCGTTGATGGATTGGGGCGCAGGAATCTGCAAAAGCGGGCGGTTTTGCAGCGGAATATAAGGCTCAGGCGCGTGGGGCGTCTGAGCGCTGGCAAATTGGGGCGCGAGCAAAATAGAAATTGCCGAGAGAGAGAGAAAATGACGGGTCATACGAATCGGTAAAAGCGGACACAGATGGAACAACACGTTGCGCGAAGGGCACAACGTGTTGTTTTTGAGGGAGGATTGAGAGCTATTCGTTGGCTGGGTTCCAGGCGCCATAAGCCACATTCGCCGGGGACAATATTCTCGCTTCAGCAAGCGGAACAGCGGTCTTCAGCCATTTTGCGTGACCATCGGCAAAAGCAACATTGACACCGCCAAAATGACGACCAGAGGCACAGTCCGATTTACCAGGGGCAACGGATGAACAAACTGGTGAAGCTGTATTAATACCTGCCTCACCCACACCAGGCAAATAAAAGCCAGAGCCAGGGTTTTTTACATTGTATTGAGAGATAAAATATGCGCCTGACTCAATCAATAAATAAGCCTTCGAAGGCGCAGGAACTCCAGCTAAAGTTGATGGTAAAAGGACTCCACCTCCATTTGGTAAAGTGCTTCGCAAACGAGTGTCACCAAATGCCGATGTGCTGGGGCCTGGCATTATATACGAATTCGCACCATAATTATAGTTCTGTGGAGTTTGGTTCCAAGTTATTGATGGGCAACGAAAAACTTGGTCGCTTTTATGATAAGCATAAAGCGTTTGCATCCAAAACTGGCTATATGTTGGGGCCGTCGTCCAAAAAACACCGTTAGGCGGCGTCTGTGTTGCTGTTAGGCCAGTTATTATGCCAGCGGGATATGTTTCATCATAATCTTGCGTATACTGCATCGCTGCCAAGCCCATTTGTTTCATATTGCTCAAGCAACTACTACGGCGCGCGTTTTCACGTGCCCTTCCAAAAACTGGAAACAATATCGCGGCGAGGATAGCTATTATCGCTATGACGACCAAGAGTTCGATGAGGGTGAAACCTCTGCGCTGAGAAATTTTCGACATTTGATACCTCTTAAATTGAAAATTGAACGAACCTGCCGCCCGTGACGAGAAGCAAATTCATAATATGTATTTCAATTATAACTGAAGAGGATAAAGAGCGCCATTCGGCATTCTACGAATTGGAAATAGGTGTTTTGGGCGCAAATCGCGTCGGTAACGGCGCCGAAACAAGCCGGTCTCAAAACGCCCGCGTTTCAATACTCGTCTTCGTCGTCGAGTTCTTCGGCGTCGGGGCCGTCGGAAAAGGGGTCGAGTTCCTGGCCTTTGAAGACCGTCACCAGAAAATCCTCGCGCGCGAAGCGCGGCAGATGCGAGGACACCACGTCCTGATCGATGAGATCGACCAGATCGGCCTGTTGTTCGCTTGTCAGGTCGCGCTCTAAAATCAGCGTGGCGTGAATCAAATCCCAGCCGAAGTGCAGATCGACCTGTCCCAACCGCACGTCGTCCTGCCAGAGGATGTAAACCTCGCTCGATTCCGTTCGCACCACGCGCACCAGCCGTGCGGAGAGGCCGGGCGCTTCGTCGTCGCTTTTTTCGGGGGTTTCCTGGTCGTCGTTTTGATCGGGCATGATTTTCCTCGGTTCGGGCGTTTTCCTGCGCGCATTTTAGCCGCCGCGCGGCCCGAAATCAAGCCACCTATCCATTAAACTCGGTTTGAAATGTTCGATTTGCCTGGGTTTGAGCTGCCGATGAGCGAACGCCGCGCCGCGCGCTGGATTTTGCTGGCGCTACTCGCGCTCATAACGCTGCCTTACCTTTTCGCGCCGTTTTTGCTGCCGCAAGAGCGCGTGTGGGGCGGGCTTCTGGGCAGCGCCGACGACCAAAACGTGCATCTGATGTGGGCGCGTCAGGCGCAAAACGGCCAACTCTTTTTCCGCGACCTCTTCGCCGTCGAAGGTTTGAAATCCGACGAAAAGCCGCTCTTTTTCAACGTTTTGCCCGCAGTCATCGGTGTTTTATCGCGCCTCACTACGCTCGACGGCGTTTTCTTCTATCACGCGCTGCGCGTCGCGCTCGCGGCGTTCGCGCTGTGGCAATTCCATTTGCTCGCGCTCTGCGTCACCCAAAACGAGCCGAAATGGAGCCGGGCGCGCCTCATCGCGCTTTTTCTGCTCGCTCTGACGACCGGAGCCGCGTTTTTGGCGCCCTTGCTGGGGTTTTCGCGCTTTGTTTTCATCGACTCGCCGACCGGCAATTTTCCGCTCATGCCGGAAGCGTTTTTTCTGCTTTCGGCGTTCGCCTATCCACTCAATATCGCGTCATTTGGACTGCTCGCGCTGCTTTTTCGGCTGGTTCTGGAAAAAAAAGGCGCACCCGCCGCATTTGTCGCCGCGCTTTTGCTGGCCAACATCCACACCTACGACGCGTTGCCGCTGGTTCTCACGCTTTTGCTATGGACGATTTGGAAACGCGACTGGAAAGTCAGCGCCGCCGCGATTTTGGGCGCGCTCATTCCCGTCGGTTACCAAATCCTGGTGTTTCGCGGCAGCGAGGAGTTTCGGCTCAAAGCGCTGACCGTCACTGCGCCGCCGGATGCGCTTTCGATGCTGATTTCGCTCGCGCCGCTGTGGATATTGGGGCTTTTTGGCGTGAAAAAGTGGCGCGAATTGCCTGCGACGCGCCTGCTTTTGGTGTGGATCGCCGCGACTTTCGCGCTGGTTTACGCGCCGACAGCGCTGTTTTCTTTTGCGCGCAAAATGATCGAAGGCGTGCAAATGCCGCTGGTTTTGCTGGCCGCGATTGGCGCGAGCGAACTGCTTTCCAAAATCCAAAATTCGGGCGCGCGAAAACTCGCCGCGGCTTCGTTTGGCGTGGTTTTGATGCTCTCGCCCGCGCTGTTTTTCGCCTGGATAGCGGGTAACACGCTGGAAAACAACGCCTCGCGCTGGAATGTCTTGATGCCGCCGCTCGCCATTTCGCGCGGCGACGCGGGCGCTTTGCAATGGCTTGCCGCGCAAAACGGGCGCGGCGCGGTGCTGTGTCTGCCCTATCTGGGGTCGTATGTGCCGCGCGCGACCGGAAAATTTACTTACGCCGGTCACTGGGCCGAAACGCTGCGCTTCAAAGAGGAAAAATTCCCTTTGGCGGCGCGTTTTTATCGCGGCGAAATGAACGCCGAAACCGCGCGCCAGTTTTTGCGTGAAAACCGCATCGTCTGGATTGTCGAAGGCGAATTCGAGCGCGCGTTGGCGCCAAATGCTTCGATGGCGCAAAAACTGGGATTGCTACCAGTGTGGAGCGGCGGCGACGCGCAGAACGGCGTCACGACGGTTTATCGCGCTCCGTAACGCGGGCTTTCACGCCATCATCGCGCCGAATCGTCGCTGGCACCATGTCAGCGCTTCGGGCAGAAATTCCGGCGCCATGCCATGCAAATGCGGGTCGCAGCCCGGCGCGAGGCCCGGATAATGAAGCTGCGTCGATTGCCGCGTCATCGCGCCTTCCATGCCCGTTGCGAGTGCGCTGCGCTCGGTCACGATGCGGTCGTGGCGCTGCAAACCGCTGCGATCTCGAAAGGTAAACGCCTGAAAAAAGTAATCTTTGCGCCGCGCGATGTCGCGCGGATGGCGGTTGAGTCGCGCCAATTTCTCGCCCCACGGCGCAATCGACAAACTGCCCAGATCGCCCGACGGCATCCACGGCGCCGGGCCGAAGTGCGGGCTGCACAAACAGAGCGCGCCCGCCGCGTCGAAGCCGCCCGCGATCATGGCGCGCGAGACCACGCCGCCCATGCTGTAGCCGATTAAAAGCGTGTTTTGCGGCACGACGCCGACTTTTTTCAGGCCGAAAGCGATTTCGCGCGCGCTCTGGCCGAAGGTTTTCCAATGCGTGTCATAAGTCACGCGCCAAAACCGCACGTTTTCTCCGCCCGGCGCGGCGCGCAAAGCGGCTTCGATGCGGCCCAGCGGCGCGTAGAGCGAGTGCCAGCCATGCAAAATCGCGCAATTGAGCGGTTTCGGCTCGTCGCTGGTCTCTAAAACGACGCGTTTGGGCAGAAAAAGCTCGCGGTTGGTGGTGAAATCGCGCGCGACGAAAGAATAATGCATGGTGGGCCCTTTTTTATTCGCAAAATGCCGGAACATCGCGCCAAAAGCGCTCGGCGACAAAGCCGAACAGTTCTTCGGCGGGCCGCGAATCGAAAAAACCGTATTTGGCGAAGTCCCAGTCGCCATCCAAAAAGCATTCCAATTCAGGATAATGATGCGCGATCAGTTCGCGCGGCGTCGCGCGCGCCCACAAATCGCGCGCCACGATGATCGGCGTGTGATGGCCGCTTTCGACGCGCTCCACAGCGAGCCGAAACGCGCGCGCCACGTCGCGGGTTTCGATGTAATGCCACAGATCCGCCGAGCGGTGTTCGTGCGCGCGGCCCAGCCAACCTTTGCGCCGCTCCAGATTTTTGCCCTCGAAACTCATCACGTTGTTGATTCGCAAACACGTCGTCGCCATGCCGCTGCGCCGCGAGATCGCCGCCGCCGTCAGTTCTGAGGCGGTTTTGGAGACCGCGTAAAGGTCTTCGGGGCGTTGCGGATGCGCCTCATCGACGGGCAGATAATCAAAGTGAAACGGGTTTTTGGCGAAGGGCGCGCCGTAAACGCAGCAGGTCGAGGCCAAAACCACCCTTGGGATGCCGTGTGCTTCGGCGGCGGCCAAAACATAGTGCGCGCCAACGACGTTGGTCGCCATGATTTCGCGTTCGCCGCCGTGCATCGGATGAGGAATCGCCGCGAGATGCGCGATGGCCTCGCAATCCTGCGCGGCGCGCAGCATTTCAAGGCGGTCGGTGATGTCGGCGTAAATCGCCTCGACGCGCCCGCGCAAATCGGCGGGCGCCGCCGCGATGTCGAGCGCGCGGACTTCGTGTCCCGCTTCCAAAAGGTCGCGCGCGAGGGCGGCGCCGAGAAGTCCGGCGGTGCCGGTGACTAAAATTTTCATAAAAAGAGTAGGGACGGCTAAAATAAAAGCTGCAACCCCGATTTTCGAGGAGATATGATGGCTTTCACACTGCAACTGGGCGACAAAGCGCCCGATTTTTCTTTGCCCGGCGTCGATGGACGCTCTTACTCGCTCCAGAACTTCGCCGATTCGCCGATTTTAGTTGTGGTTTTTTCGTGCGTTCACTGTCCCTACGTCGTCGGCAGCGAAGCGCGCATGATGCAGTTCGACAGCGACTACCAAACGCGCGGCGTGGCGTTTGTCGCCCTCAATTCCAACGCCGAAACCACCTATCCCGACGATTCTTTTGCCGGAATGCAGGCGCGGGCGCGAGAGCGCGGCTTCGAATTCCCCTTTTTGCACGACAAAACCCAAGAAATCGCGCTCGCTTATGGCGCGCTCAAGACGCCGCACTATTTCGTCTTCGACGCCGCGCGAAAACTCCGTTACACGGGCCGCATGGATGACCGTCCGCGTCATCCCGGAGAAGAAACCACGCGCGAACTGCGCGATGCGGTCGAGGCTTTGCTCGCGGCGCGCGAAGTGGCGGTTCCGCTCACCAATCCCATCGGCTGCAACGTGAAATGGGAAGGCCAAGACGCGCATTGGATGCCCGCCGAGGCGTGCGACATCGTGTGAAAATTGCCCTATTAATCCTACCCGTAGAGACGTGCGAAGCAAAGAAAGACGCGCTTCGCACGTCTCTACGGGTTCACGAACGCGAAAAAACCAGCGCGACGGCGCCCAAAACCATCGCAAACGCGTAAATCACCAGCACCGTTCGCACCGGACTCAGCCCGCGCGAGAGCAAACGGTGATGGATGTGCCCGCGATCCGCCGCCCACGGCGCTTGGCCGGCCAATACGCGCCGCAAAACCGCCCAAATCGTGTCGAGAACCGGGATTCCCAGCACCAAAAGCGGCAAAGCCAGCGTCGTTGCCGCCGCGGTTTTCGCTGCCGCGGTTAAAGCAATCGCGGCGAGCCAAAATCCCAGCAAAAGCGCGCCCGCGTCGCCCAAAAATATCTTGGCGGGAGGAAAATTGTAGCGCAAAAATCCGATGCAACTGCCGCACAGCGCCGCCAGCGCGCACGCCGCCCACGGCGCTTTGTCCAATTCGATCAAAGCCAGACTGCCCGCCGCAATCGCGCCCACGCCCGCCGCGAGTCCGTCCACGCCATCGATGAAATTCACGCCATTGGTCAGGCCCAAAACCCACACCATCGTGAAAAACAGCGAAACCTCGTCCGAAAGCGCCTGAGTTCCCGCCGTGAAAGGCAGCGTGGTGATTTTCAAACCGCCGCGCCACAAAAAGTAGGTGATAACCATCTGTCCGCCGAACTTTTGCCACGCTTTCAGCTCCCATTTATCGTCGGCCATGCCCAAAAGCAGCATTGCCAGGCCGCAGCCAAAAAAAGTGGTCGAAAGATGCAGGGTTTGCACCGTCTGCGCGATGTCGGCGGGGTTGTTCGAAGGCGAAAGCAAGCGCAAATCGCTGGCATCGGGCTGTCGCCACACGATGGCCGCGCCCAAAACTCCCAGAAACAGCGCCAGTCCGCCCCATTGCGGGATTTGTCCGACGTGCAAACGCCTCGCATCGGGTTTAGCAACCGCGCCGACGCGCAGTGCGAGGGCGCGAACGAGGGGCGTCACGCACAGCGACACCAAAAGTGCCGCCAGAAACGCGGCGAGGGGCGAACCTTTCAAACTTTCGAGCATAAAACAGAAAAAGCACCCCCCATTTTAAACGGTGAGTGCCCAATATGCGAACATCTCGCGCCTCTGTAGGGCAATGACCTGTCATTGCCGCTAATGTGCCTCGCTGATGGGGAATTGAATCGCGTCAGGTTGACGAGCGGCAATGATAGGTCATTGCCCTACGGGTTCTACCGCAGCAAAAACCCGCCAACCTTCTCGTCTTTCACGCTCATTTGCGCCAGAAAATCGTCGCCGCCATCATCGAAACGCACGCGCCACAGATAAACCACGAAACCCGCTTGATTCATCTCGCCCAGATACTTCAAAGCATGGCCCGCCTGGAGTCGCGGCGCGATTTGATCGACCACCGACTGAAACTGCGGCGGCGTCAGCGCCGCTTTGAAGCGCGTGTCGGCAAAGGCCACGAACGCCGCGCGGTTGTTGTCCTCGATGGCGCCCAGCATCGCCTCGAAAGTCTGCTGCGCCGTTTTGGGCGCGACGGGCGCGGCTTCTTTTTCGACGGGAGCCGGAGCGGGCGCGTCGGTGGTTTGCGATTTCGCAGTGTGTGTCATCAAAGCCGCGCCAAACAAAGCAGCGCTTAAGATTCCTGTTGTCAGATAGTGTTTTTTCATGATTTCAATTTCCTGTTTTGCTAACAAAGTTTTCTCGGCTTATTGTTGGTGAGCCTGCGCGTAGCTTCGCAGCGCGGCGCGCATTTTTGCATCGGCGGCGTCGCCCTGCGCGCGAAACCAGGCCAAAACTTCGGGTTCGACTTCCAGGGTTAGTGTTGCGTTCTCGCGCCACGCCGAGGCCATAAACTCAGCAGTGAGCTTGGGAGAATCGGAAAAATCAATCCCTTCGTCATTTTTACTCTGCACCTTCTCCCCATTGGTTTTGGAAGTAGGTGGCGTATCGGTGATGTTCATAAAGAAACGTTTTGGTCGCTTAGGGACTCCGAGTTCAAATAACGCTCCACAAATGACGCATCATTTCCATTCACTGTATCGTGAATCATCTCCAGAGCGATGAAGCCGCCGCGTCGCGTGATGAAGAAACTTTCTGCCTCACTGAGATCACGGCCCAGCTTTTGTGTGGCAACACGAACGATTTCCTGCTGCCAGTGTTGGATGTATTCTCGATTTGGGTCTTGTTGCGCTGGAACCATTAAAAAACCTACTTCACCGGCGAGCCGTAAAGCGTCGATCCGGCTTCGTAGAGCGGGAAATTGGCGCATAACGTCGCAACGCGCTCTTTCAACTTCGCCAACTCGCTTTCGTCGTCGCGGACTTGGAAAGCCGACGTGATAATCGAGGCGATTTCGGTGAAATCGGCCTCTTTCATGCCGCGACTTGTCAGCGCCGGAGTGCCGAGACGCACGCCGGACGTCACGAAAGGGCTGCGGGGATCGAAGGGAATCTGGTTTTTGTTGCAGGTGACGCCAATGGATTCGAGCAGATGTTCGCCTTCTTTTCCGGTCAGGCCGGTCGAGGTCAAATCGACCAGAACGAGGTGGTTTTCCGTCCCGCCGGTGACCAAACGCAGGCCGCCGGCGAGAAGTCCCGCCGCCAAAGCGTCGGCGTTGCGCCGGGTTTGACGCTGATATTCCTTAAAGCCTTCGGTCAGAGCTTCTTTGAAACAGACGGCGCGCGCGGCGACGACGTGCATCAGCGGGCCGCCTTGAATGCCGGGCATGATGGCTTTGTCGATGGCCTCAGCGAACTGCGCTTTGCAGAGAATTAGACCGGCGCGGGGGCCGCGCAGGGTTTTGTGAACCGTTGTGGTGACGAAATCGGCGTGGGGAACCGGGCTGGGATATTCGCCCGCCGCGACGAGGCCGCTGACATGGGCCATATCGACGAGAAAATAGGCGCCAACTTCATCGGCGATGGCGCGAAAAGCGGCCCAATCGAGGACGCGCGGATAAGCGGAAAATCCCGCAACGATCATTTTGGGACGGTGTTCGAGCGCCAGGGCGCGCACTTCGTCCATATCGACGCGCTCGGTTTCTTTATTGAGGCCATACGCGACCGCGTTGTAGATTTTGCCGCTGAAACTCATCTTGTGGCCGTGGGTAAGATGGCCTCCAGCCGCGAGATTCATCCCCAGAATGGTGTCGCCGGGCTGGAGCATGGCGAGATAAACGCCCGCGTTGGCCTGACTTCCGGCGTGAGGCTGGACGTTGGCGTGTTCGGCGCCGAAAAGTTCTTTGGCGCGTTCGATGGCGATCTTTTCGACGACATCGACGAACTCGCAGCCGCCGTAATAGCGCTTGTCGGGGTAGCCTTCGGCGTATTTGTTGGTGAGAACCGAGCCTTGGGCCTCCAAAACGGCGGGCGAAGTGAAGTTTTCGCTGGCGATCATTTCTAAAGTGTTTTGTTGGCGCTTGAGTTCGGATTTCATCGCGGCGGCGACTTCGGGGTCGAGCGCGGAGATGTGGGGGAGATCGAAATTCATGGTGATTTGAGTTTAGCGAAGTCAGTTCGTGCTTTGGTTGCGCGTTTGACCCCTCCCTAACCCTCCCCGCAAGCGGAGAGGGAACCGAACCGCTGCGACGCAATCACATTTCTGCGGCGTGGCCTTGACCGGTT
>JAABUN010004431.1_pt1 | contig 19176 bp, 17 predicted proteins | sample 5559311 | NCBI WGS metagenome assembly JAABUN01 (sample SAMN10711877, study PRJNA513370) | rock metagenome | isolation source: Antarctica rocks | place: Antarctica: Victoria Land, Siegfried Peak sud | reverse complement strand
GGCCCGCCGCGGGGGGGGGGGGGGGGCCGCTACCTGCGCTACCCGCGCCGGGGCCTTTTTTGAGCAAATACCAAGGAAGAAACCAACTCCCAAGCCACTTCCCCGGAAAAGCCGCTTTGCGAGGTAGCGCAGGTAGCCCTCGCTGGCTGGCCACGCGGGCGAGGGGGGAAGACCCAACCGGAACAAGCCAGACTGACCACCAAAAAGGGAGGCTGAGACTAAAGTTGCGCCCGTTGGAGGCGCAGTTTAGAGGCGTTACAGGCGGGGGGTGTAGATATGAGTAACCACAAACCACTTGCCAAGCGCCGAAGTGAGCGATGAAAACCGTGCGGCAGCTTCTACAAATATAGGTTGTAGATATGAGTAGCTATAAAAAACGCTTTCCAAGCACCAGACCAAGTGCCAGGCGGTCACGACCGGAGCTACAGACATGAGCTGTAGATATGAGTAACCGCGAAACGATCCCCTGTGCCAGTGCCAAAAATGGGGGCGAAACTGCGACAGAGCGCGCGGCGAGGTCCGTTTACACCCGCAACCACACGGGGGGAAATCCCCTAAAGTTAGCGAGATCTCCTCGAACGGCGGGGTAAAAACGTTCCACCATGTAATAGCTACCTAAGCTACCTCTCAGGAACTATTTTGTAAAAAAATATACAAAAAAGAACACTCTCTTTTAAATAATTTTCCGTAAAAACCCCCGTAAGAGGTAGCTTGGGTAGCTATCGGGGTCAGAACGCACCGGGGCGAGCGGGTGGACAGAGCCGAGCACCGGACGCCAAGCACTGCACACCAAGCACCGGACGACAAGCACCGCAAACCGGGTTTGAGAATGCCGCGCCTCAGCTTTAGCTGCCGGACCAAAATCCGAGTAGCTACCTGAGCTACCCACAAGGGGGGGCTTTTTCAAAAAATATATAAAAAGAGAACATTCTCTTTAAATAATTTTCCGCAGAAATATCCAGAAGAGGTAGCGCGGGTAGCTATCGCACTCGCGCCCCCCGCTAGTACGCTCCTCAGGCCGGAACTCCGCCATACAAGGCCTTACTCCAGGCTGAAACTCCAAAAATTTTCGACACGTAAAAAAACGTGGATTCTTACCCATGAACAACGCTTCGCTTTACCCAACCCCAGCCCCGCACGCTCCCGTTTCAACAGAAAGCCGCACGGAGACTATTCCGCCCGCACCGCCAGTAGCGCCGCTGGTGACGCCACTCCGGGCCGTTTCGTATTGCCGGGTGAGTTCGGAAACCCAGCGCGAGAAGGAGACGGTTTTGACCCAGATCGAGCTCAACGAGAAGTTCTGTATCGAAAAGGGCTACACCCTGGTCGAGACCTATGTAGACGACGGCGTTTCTGGCACTACGCATCTTAGCGACCGGCCCGCGGGCGCCAGATTGCTAAGCGACGCGCGCGCGGGCAAGTTCGAGGCGGTGGTGGTCTACAAAGCCGACCGTTTGGGCCGCAGTGCCCTCGTGAACGAGACGCTCGCCCTCGAACTGCACGGCAAGCTGGGCATCGCGATTGTGGGCGTAGCCGAACAGATTGACTTGTCCAGCCCAATCGGGGCTGCTATGTTTACGTTCCAGTCGGCAATTGGGCGTCTGGAACGGGAGAACACGCTGCAACGCTCGCGCGACGCTACTTTGAGGTTGGCGCGGGAAGGTGCCTGGTTGGGTGGCATCGTGCCCTACGGCTACCGTGTCGAGGGGAAGGAGCGAGCGGCCAGACTCGTGGTTTCGGACCAAAAGATCGCGGGGCTGCAGATGTCGGAAGCCGACGTGGTGCGGCTGATTTACAGTCTTTCGGGCGAAGAGGGCCAAAGCTCGATCCAGATTGCGGAGCGCCTCAACGTTCTGGGCGTGCCGACTTCTTACGCCAGGGACGGGCGCGAGGTGGTACGCAACAAACGCAAGCTGCGAACGCAGGAGGTGTGGCGACCGGGGCGCGTCAGGAACATGTTGGTCGAGCCGACTTACAAGGGCACTCACATCTGGGGCAAACGCTCCAAAACCAAAGCGGGCGCTGGAGCAACGGAAGTCAAAGCCACCATCGAACGCGCCGTGCCAGCGATTGTGGATGCGAAACTCTGGGACGCGGCGCAACTGACCCTAAGAAGAAACCGCTTCTCGCGCCCCGACATCGAGAAGCGCCCGTATCTCTTGCGCGGGCTGATGAAGTGTGCCCACTGCCAAAAGACCTATGTGGGCACGGTCAGCGAGGGCAAACGCGTTGGACTGGCGAGCACAAAGGAACTGGCAACTTCCGAAGCCAGGAACGGGCTGTTGCTGCGCCCCTACTACGTCTGCAACGGGCGCAACGCGCAGCACCGGCTTTATGGCCAGAGCAAAAAGAAGTGCCCCTCGGGTTACGTGCGCGCCAAAGAGCTGGAAACTCTGGTCTGGCGCGAGGTTGAGGGCTTTCTGTGCCACCCAGGTGATGTGATTGCCGAGCTGCGGGCGAATCTCAGCGCTCGCGTCGCGCACTGCGGGGCCGAAAAGGAGCTGGCGGAACTGCTCGCCAACCAAGCGGCAGCCGATGCCGAGCGCGCCACGCTCTACCGGCTCTTCCGGCGCGGCGGCATTTCGGAAAGCGACCTCAACGCGCAGCTCGACGAGCTTCTGGCCGAAGAGAAAGCGTTGGGGGCTGGCGTGGAGCGCCTGGAGCGCGAGGTGGTCAAAGCCCGCGACGCTGAAACTCTTCTTCAAGGCGCGAAAGAACTGCTCGAAACACTGCGGACGAAGCTGGAAGCCGACAACTCGTGGCAAAGCAAACGCCGCGTTGTCGAGGCACTCGTTGCGGGCGTTGAAGTGGAGTCCATCTTGGACCCGTGCGCACCGCCCGGCAAAGCACGGCAAACTTCCCTGCGCATTAGCTACCGTTTCGAGGTGCCCGACCTCGAGGACGCGGCGCCGCGCACGGCCAAAACTCCCCTGGTGCCGTCGGGGCTGATGCTTTACCGGGTGCACCAAAATGTGGTTCTGGTGGCGAACGCGCACTCAGAAGCGCGCGAGGCAGCTCGGGAACTGTTGGAGGCGAACCCGCAACTGCAGCTCAGGGAAGTTATTGCAACGCTCCAGACGCGGGGACTTCAAATCTCGCCCGCGAGCGTGTCGCGGCTGCGGGCGGGGTTGAAAACTGTGGGCGCAAAACAAACAGCTGGAATTTCGTAAGCCGAGCAGAGTAGGGTGTGCAAGCGTGCAAAACGTGAGCAAGCACAAGCCCGCACGCGTGCACGGTCACCCCGAATCTCCTGTCCCAGACTTTTACAGGGTGTGCAAGCGTGCACACCCCTTTTAGGGGTGCACGCTTGCACGCACAGTAAAAGGGGATTCTAACCTCAAAATGCAGAAAATTTGCTGAACCTTCACCAGGTAAAGATTCACCACATCCACAGAATGCTGAACCGCCCCACAGCGTCCGAAAAGCGTTCTGCTGCGTTTATGGGCTTCAGATTTCGGTCGCGAGCGTGTCGCAGCTACGGGCGGGACTGAAAATGGCGGTGTGAGCGCCATTTTAAAGACACATTCGTCGCGCTTTGCGCCTCGCACGCGCTGTGGTTAGATTTCAGTGTCAGGGTTAGCGAAAAAAGGAGAACGTTTTGCGGGAATTTACTCAAGAAGAATCTGATCGGCACAGTGCTCTCACCAAACAAGCTTGGGCGCTGACCGAAGGAGAATTGCTGATTGAGCCGGTTGTGATTAGCCCTGCTAATTGGCTCGTCAAAAGGAAACTTGCCAAGGCTTTGGGCTTGTTCGAAAAAGCACTGGGAATTAACCCCGACGGTTGGTCTTCGCTGTGGGCGATGGGCAAAATCTACCAGCGACTGGAAAACCACAACCAAGCCTTGCTCTGTTTCGGCAAAGCGTTCCAGATCAACCCCCGGCAAAAGGATGTGGCCCGCGAAGCTGGGTTGGCAGCTCTTGATGTTGGCAAAGGCGCGGAAGCCCTGTATTTCTGCCAGGCGGCAGTAGAACTGATGCCAGACGATCCCGGTCTGGTCGCCAATCTAGCGTGGGCCCATGTCATTTCGGGCGATGTGGCGCAGGCCCAAGTGACCATCCGGCGAGCTGTCGCGGCGGATCCCGAAGACGCAATTTCGAAGTCTATTGAGCGAGTTATTGGCGAGATCGCCTCCGGGCAGAGGCCGCTGCCTAAAACGTTGGTGGAAATTACTAGATCAGGGTGAGTCTCTTGAGACCTTGGGAAAAAGAGTCGGGTGGGGCGGTAGACTGGGCGCGGGCGTAGAAAGAGGGGCGGGCGTTTCGGGCGCGGCGTCGTGTCGGTCACGGGGCGGGCTAACTTTCAGTCCCACAAGCAAAAATTGGCGTAGGTGTCCGTGCGGATTCCTGCTCGACGGCGGGAAAGCCGAATCCAAACCCTGCACCTGCACCGCGCCCCAAATTCGGCGCTATCTGAGCCGAATATCGGGGCCGCTGCTCGACCGGATCGACATCCACATCGAGGTGCCCAGACTCTCCTCGGAGGAGCTGATGGGCAAACGCGCGGGCGAATCTTCCAGTTGTGTTCGCAAGCGGGTCGTTGCGGCCCGCAAGCGCCAGACCGAACGCATGCGGGGATCGGGACTCACCTGCAACGCGCAACTCAAGGCGAAAGGCCTGCGGGACTACTGCGACATGGACGGCGCGACCAAGGAGTTGCTCAAGGCGGCAATCGCGCAGTTCTCACTGTCGGGGCGCGGCTACGACCGGATTCTGAAAGTCAGTAGAACGATTGCCGATTTGGAGGAGAGCGATGGAATCGAGCTCCACCACGTCGCCGAAGCCATTAACTACCGGGCGTTTGACCGCAAACTCTTTGGGTGAAAAAGCAGAAGGAAAAAAGGTAGCTCATATGGGATGAACACGGCTGGATTTTCTGGATTTCGATTAGATTGGACGCACCTTAAAAGAATCACCTTGCTAATCGCCGCGCTGAAAAACTTTACCAAATGGCGTGGACGGTTCATCTCCGCACGCGCGAAGAACACTTCGTCAGATGCAACAACTGCGGCGGCGGCGGCGGTTCATCTGCACGCGCGTGGAGAACACCGGAATGCGAAACAACATTTTGCGCCGCCATGCGGTTCATCTCCATCGGCAAAAAACTTCGATAATTTTTTGAGAGTGGAGTAGATTTGCACTCCCATTCGTTAAAATCTCGATAGATGTATCAATGGCAGCGCCTTATCGAGATTCACCGCCTCTTAAGTAGCGGCAAAGTCTCCACCCCGGAACAACTTAAGGAGCGTTTCGGAGTTTCGCGGCGCCAGATTTTCTTGGATCGCAAACGGCTTATCGAAGATTTGGGAGCGCCTCTGGTGCATGACCGCAAACGGGGTGGTTGGATCTATTCGGACTTGACCTGGGGTTTGCCTATCACCATTCTCACCGAGCCTGAACTATTGGCCTTTTATTTGTCGCTTGAACGCACGCTTTCAAGCGACAGTCTGGGCGCAGAGTCCCCCCTGCACAGCGCCATGCAAAAGCTGAAAATCGCTCTGGGCGAACCGGCTTCGACAGATTTGAATGCTCTCGCGCAGGTGACTTTTGCTCGTCCTCCCGTTGCCACCGATCATAACGACAACTTCACCGCAATTGGACGCGCCATCGCTGCGCGGCGCAAAGTGCGCTTAAAATATCGCACCGGATCCAGCGGACAAGTTAAAACCCGTGTCGTGCATCCTTATCATCGCCACGAGGCGCGCGGTGAGGGGCTGTTTTTTGGCTTCGATGAGCTGCGCGGGCGCCGCCTCACCTTCAGCACCGCGCGCATCGTGGAACTCAAAATTCTCGATGCGCACTTTCAGATTCCCGGTGATTTCGACGCGCGGGTGATGATCGACTCGATGCTCTGGGCCGAAGCTGGCGAACGAATTTATGAGATTGCCATCCACTTCGACGAGTATCAGGCGCGCTTTACCCGCGAGCGGATCTATCACACAGCCCAGAGCCTCGAAGAACTCCCTGACGGCGAACTCATTCTGCGCTTTCCTGCCTCGGGACTGGCCGAAGTCGCGCGCTTCGTGCTGGGTTTTGGTTGTCACGCCCAGGTTTTAGAGCCGGTTGAACTGAGAGATCTTGTGGTCACACACATCGAGAAACTGACGCGTATTTACCAGGAGAATTCCAATGACTAAAGCGCAAATCCTGCTTTTATGGGGCAAAACCTGCCGCGATGAAAATGACCCCGATGCCGCTAACAAATATCATCCGCTTTTTTTTCATTTGCTCGACGTTGCGCACTGCGCCATTGCATTGTGGAACACGGTTTTAAGCGAAAAACTCCGAAAACGCATTGCGGCAGCGCTCGATTGCGACGTTGAATCGGCGCGTTTGGTCTTCGCTTATCTGGCGGGCGCGCACGATGTCGGCAAAGCCAATCCCTATTTTCAATTCCAAGCGACGCCACTCGATTGGTTGCGCGAACAAATCGAAAACTGTGGTTTGACGCAGCCGCCCGACCGACAAAATCAGCCACATAATTTCGTTTCCACCAAAGATTTGATTCCACGTTTCGGAAGCGACTTCTGGCGCGCCGACGAATATGGTGCGACCATTTTGGCACATATCACCGGTGCGCATCATGGCAACTTTCCGCGCGCCGAAGACTACGCACCTTGGGCGAAAAACGTGATGGGGAACGCGAATTGGACGCAGGCGCGCGGTGCGTTGCTCGAAATGCTGCGCCAAACGCTGTGCGGCGACGATTTCGAATTTCCCTTCACCAACTGGCCCGAAAAGGAAGTTGGCGCGGTGGCGGTGTTGGCCGGACTGATTTCGGTCGCCGATTGGCTTGGTTCATCGCTTCATTTCAAAGTTGCAGCCAAGCGCGGCGAAGCGATTTCGATGGAGAATTATTTGCCCGAATCGCGCGAAAACGCACGCCTCGCGCTCGAAGAATTCGGCTTTCGCGCCACGCCCGCGCCGCAAAAAGCGGCGGATTTTCAAGAATTTTGGGGCTTTTCGCCTAACGCTTTGCAAAGCGAGATTATCAAGGCGACCCAAACTTTGAATGCGCCGTTTTTGCTGCTGGTCGAGGCGCCAATGGGCATCGGCAAGACCGAAGGCGCGCTGTGGGCCAGCGACGCCGCGCAACTGGCCGGAATCAATCGCGGTTTTTATGTCGCTTTGCCGACGCAAGCGACTTCCAACGCGATGCACGAGCGCGTGAAAGATTTTCTATCGGCGCGTTTGCCCGACGAAGGTGCGATTCATTTGCAATTGGTGCATGGCAACGCGCCGCTTTCCGAGGGTGCGCCCGTCGTTTTCAAAGGTTTGCATCCGCTGTGGGGCGAAGCGAACGAAAACGGCAAGCGCGACTTGGAGCGTGTAGTGGCGGCGAGTTGGTTTTGTGGCGCCAAACGCCCACTTCTGGCGCCTTTTGGAGTGGGAACCATCGACCAGTCGCTGATGGGCGCGCTGCAAACGCGCCACTGGTTCGTGCGTTTGTTCGGTTTGGCCGGGAAAGTCGTGATTTTTGATGAAGTTCACGCTTATGACGCCTATATGAGCGGAATTTTGACGACGCTTTTGGGCTGGCTCAAAGAACTGGATTGCAGCGTGATTTTGCTGTCGGCGACGTTGCCGCAAAACAAACGCAGCGAACTTCTGGCAACGTGGACCGATCAGAAACTCGAAAAAGAAGCTCCTTATCCGCGCCTGACGATTTGCCGCGAAAACGCGCTGCAATCCATCGAAGTTTCACGCGCCGATTTGACGCAAAAAACGCTCGCCATCGACTTTTTGGCGCCGGAAAATCTCACCGCAAAATTGCGCCAGCAACTGAAGAACGGCGGGTGTGCCGCCATCATTTGCAACACCGTCGGCGAAGCGCAAATTTTGTTTTCGACTCTGCAAAATGAACTCAGCGATTTTTGCGACGATTGGACGCTCTTTCACGCGCGAATGCCCTTCGATTGGCGCCAAAAGCGCGAAGACGAGATCCTCATAAAATTCGGCAAAAAGAAAGCGGGGCGGCTTAAGCGCGCCATTGTCGTTGCCACTCAGGTCATCGAGCAATCCCTCGACTTAGATTTTGACATTATGTTTTCTCAGATGGCGCCAAGCGATTTGCTGTTGCAGCGGTTGGGCCGCTTGCACCGCCATGAGGCCGACGAGTTCAAAAAACCGATTGTGCGCCCGCAAGAATTGGAAAAGCCGCAATTTTTCGTTTTGTGTGAAGCGGGAGGCGACGAAGTGCCGTCGTTTGGCAAATCGGAATTTGTCTATCAACGCGAAATTTTGCTGCGCTCCTATTTGCTGTGGCACGAGCGCAGAAAGTTAGTTATTCCCGACGACATCGAAACCTTGGTCGAGCAAACCTACACGCCGCAACCCCCCGCCGCGCCCAACGAAAATTGGCGCGTCGCTTTGGATGAAGCTGCACATAAGGCCGAAAACGCGCGCCGCCAAGCCGCGCAAACGGCGGGCGGAGTCGTCGTTTCGACGCGCGGCGCCAAAGGAAAAATACGCAAGGCGAAGGACATAGTAGATAGTCCCGATCTCGATCTGCGCGACCCTGACGACCCCAATGTCCATGAGCAAATGCGCGCCGCCACACGCGACGGCGACCCGTCTATTCGCGCGATTTGTTTGTGCCAAGTGGGGGGAAAACTCTATTTGCCCAACGAAAACGGCGATGCTGATTTGAGCTGCGAAATCAGGTCTACCGGAGAAATCGAACCTCAAACTGCGCGCGCTTTGATCGGTTTTTCCGTTCCAATTTCTCGAAAACCGATTTTCTTCGCTTTGCTCGAAACCCAGGTGCCGGAAAACTGGAAAAAATCGCCGTTTTTGCGCTATGCGCGTCCTCTGATCTTCCGCAATCGCGGTTGCGAACTCGGCGGTTACAGCGTCATTTTGGACGGCGAACTGGGTTTGGTATGGGAAAAAATCGGGGCGCAGGACGAAGGAGAAGCGGCGTGAAAGTTCAGGCTTCAAACAGCGAACGGGCCAGATTGCTCTGGCGGATAATGCTGGAAAGCGTGCCGATCTGCACCGTTTTATGGGCGGGAACGATAACCGTGAGCGTGTTTTGCAAACCGTCAGCGGCCACAACGTTTTTTCGCATTTTCATGTGGCTGCCTTTCTGCGAGACGAAAGCAAAGCCGTTGGCTTCCAAAATTGCGCGCACGTCGGTGCCCGAAAGTGACCGTAGGCTCGGCATTAAGTCGCCAATTCCAACTGCGTCACACGAGCGCCTTGCGCCAGTCGCCGGGCGATTTCCTCGCGCGTTGCGTCTTCCAAGAATAATTCGAGCGCCTCACGCAAATTCGCGCGCGCTTCCCCTTCGGTTGCGCCTTGCGAAACGATGTCCAATTCGGGGCAAAGGGCCGAATAACCCGGTTCGCCATCGGGCGTAGTGTCGGGTTGAATCAAGAGAGAAAGTTTCATGGCGAAAATTCAGTTCGGTTGGGTTCATCCCCGCGCACGCGGGAAACACAAAAAGTAGCCGACTACGGCACGGTTCATCCCTGCTTATCGCAGGGAACTGCGGACAGTTTAGTTTATAGAAGGTGACTTCGACACTTAATAATTAGATGACAACTACGACACTTCAGATTTTAGTTGACAAGGTTCTCCACAAAACCCATACTGCTGGCTGATGATGAAAATAATATCCCAAGGCGCGGGATAACGGCTCTGACGCGCCAACGTCAGAGCCAAAATATCCCAAACGGGACAGGCGCCACCTCAAATGCACTGTCAGCTTAGCGCTGATTTCGACCAATGCGGGAGCAACACGGAATATTTTACCGTGTTGTTCCTGCTCATCCAAGAAGGCGATGAGCATTTCATACAACTTAATTGACGAACCCTGGATTCCGTGTCTCTTCGACGACGGAACTCTGCGCGAACTGGGACTGCGCGCCGTTTTGAAAGAGGCGCCGCGCATTCGAGAAATCGCGCACGATTCGCCGCTTTTTGTGGCTTCGATTCATCCGATTCTCGCCGCCATTCTGCATCGTGTTCTGGAACAGCAAAACGACGAAGACCCCGAAGCAGAGTGGGATGTTTGGTGGGCGCAAAAACATTTCGATGAAGCCGCCATTGACGCTTATTTCGAGCAATGGCACGACCGTTTCGATTTGTTCGACGTGCAGTTTCCGTTTTACCAGGTCGCCGGGTTGGAGATGAGCGAAGCGAGTTCGCTGTTTCGTCTGGCGATGGAGGAAAACAACGCGCCCGCGATGTTTGCCAACCGCGCCAATCCCGATTGGGAAGCGCCTTCGCCCGCGCTGGCCGCTCAGCTTTTGGTGACGATTCAAAATTTCGCGCTCGGTTTTGGGCGCAGTTCCAAAGCCAAAATCGGGGGCGAAGAAATCGAGCCGCCCTATTCCGCCGATGGGCCGCTACTGCGTGGTTTGACGGTGTGGCCTTCGGGTGAAACGCTATTTCAAACGCTGTGTTTGAACGTGGTGCCGCACGAATTGAACCCGGATGATGCGCCGTGTTGGGAACTCGACGCGCCGCACAAATTGCGCGATCTGGCCCTCAAAAGTGGCGGGCGCCAAAGCACCGCGCCGCGTGGAATCTGCGATTTGCTGACGTTGCAAAGTCGTTTGATTCGACTTTTGCCGGACGAAAACGAGGGGGAAACCGTCGTTGCGGGCGCTTATTTCACGCAGGGCCGCAGTTTGGAAAAGGATGAAGCAAAGCGGCCCGCTTTTCATCCGCTCAATCTCTATTTCACTTCAAAAACTGCTGGAATTGTTGTGCTCTCGCTGTCGGAAGGCAAAGCGATTTGGCGGAACGCGCATACGCTGTTCGATGAAAATGCGCGCAGCCAACACGCGCAAAACCCGCTCGCGTTCGTCGCCAAAATGACGAACGCGGGTGCTTTTCAACCTAATTTGAACGTCGTCGGCATGGCGACCGAACCGGGTAAAGCGGGCAAGTTTTTGCTGTGGCGCTACGACCGTTTGCCGTTCTCGTCCGCGTTTTTAAGCGATAAGAACGTGGTCGAAATTCTTCAAACCGCCAACGACGATGCTGGCTTAATCGCCGATGAAATGCGCGCGCGGTTTGCTTCGGTTGTCCGCGTTTTTATCGCGGGTGACAAAGATGGCGGACACAAACCTGACCCTGACGATGTGAAAGCGCTCGTCAACAAATTCGATCCGCGCCGCGATTACTGGCCGCGTTTGGAATCGCGCTTTTACGAACTTTTGCACGCTTTAGCGCAAAATCCTGATGATCCCAAAGCCGCAACTGACAGGTGGAAAAGCGATTTGCAAAACGTGGCGCGCGACTGCTTGAAAAGCGCGTGCGCCGCGCTGGGCACTTCGCCGCAAGCGATTTGTGCCGTCGCGCAAATTGATTTGGCCTGGCCTTTCAATCTCGAATATCTGCGTGATCCGCAGGAGTTCGTCAAAGCTAAAAAGCTGCGCGAAGCGCAGGCCAAAACTGCCGCTAAAAAAGCGGCTCCAACTTCCGATTCCGCGCCGCAAATGGCGCTCAATCTTTCAGCTTAATTTCCCAAGGAGGTGATTTTTTATGCCTGACTTTTACCAAGAACAAACTGTGCGCGCTGGAAAACTGGTGCGTTCGCTCAAAGCGATGGAAGCGCGCGATGATGGCCCGGCCCGCGCCGGTTTAGCGGCGCTACGAGTGGGTTTGCGCTCGTCCGATGGCGTTTGTCTCGAAGCGATGCTACACGTCGCGCCCTATTTGGGCGAGCGTGAAACCAACAAAGACCGCTGGTTTTTTGCAGTTGCGACGCTGTTTGCACTCCATCCGCAAGACCAAAAACAACCCGAATCGCTCGGCGGTGCCTTCGCCAAATTGCGCAAAGAATCCGATTCCATCGAAAAACGCTTTCAGCTTTTGCTGGGGTGCGACGAAGAGAATTTGTGGGAGCAACTTGTGCAGATCGTGTCGCTGCTCAAATCGAAGAACGTGCCGGTCAACTGGTTTCGCTTGCTCGACGACCTGAGCCGAAACGACTGGGACGACCCCGACCGCCCGCTGCAACTGCGCTGGGCGCGCGACTTTTACAAACCCGCCGCCAATCCTGCGGCCCAATCCGAGTGAACGAACACCCAAAAAACTCCAATGAAAATCGAACTCCATCTCATCCAGAGCTTCCCGCCCTCGTGCCTCAACCGCGACGCGACCGGCTCGCCCAAAGACTGCGAATTTGGCGGCGTGCGCCGCGCCCGCGTTTCGTCGCAGTGTTTCAAGCGCGCCATGCGCGGCTTCTTCCGCGAGAAAAATCTCGTCCCCGTTGGCGAACGCACCAAGCGTTTACGCGAAGAACTTGTGCCCAAACTCAGCGATTTGGCGCCGTCCGAACTCGTTGCGCCCGCCGTTGATGCGTTCATCCACGCTTTCTACTCGAAAAACGACTCCAAAAAAGCCGAACACGCAGCGGTTTTGCTGTTTCTGTCGCAAGTCGAAATCGAAGCAATCGCCCAAATCGTGCGCGAGAACTGGGATGAACTCCAAAAAGCGGGCGCCGCGCGTTCGAAGAAAATGGCGGAAATCGACGCCAAAAGCGGCAAAACTAAAAAAGTCGCCAACACCGAAGCCGAAGCCGCCGAATCCGGTGAAAGCGAAGCGGTTGTCGCCGATGGCGATGGCAAATACAAAGATTTGCCGCCTGTTAAATTCGATTCCAATTTGCACAAATCTATCCGAGACCGTTTAGAACATCTGGCTATTTCGCCTGACATCGCTTTATTTGGGCGAATGTTAGCTAACGAAAGGGATCAAGTTGACATCAAAAAAGAAGCTGCTTCTCAAGTCGCGCACGCGATTTCAACGCACGCCGTCACACCCGAACTCGACTTCTTTTCCGCCGTTGACGACCTCAACACGGACGACGCAGGCGCCGGAATGCTCGGCGTGACCGGCTTCAACGCCGCCGTTTTCTATCGCTATGCGCTGGTGGATTTCGATGCTCTGAAAAAGAATCTGGGCGGCGATAACGAAGCCGCGACGCAAACCGTGCGCGCGTTTTTGGAAGCGTTCATTGAGGCGATTCCAACTGGAAAGCAAAATTCGATGGCCGCACAAAACCGGCCCGATCTGGGCTTTTTCGTGGTGCGCGAAGACGGCGCGCCCTGTAGCCTCGTCAACGCGTTTTGCACGCCGGTTCGCTTAGAAAAAAACAGCGGTTTGCTCGATCAATCGGTCGAACGTCTGGCGAAGTATTGGGAAAAAATGACGCAGGTTTACGGCGATGAAGGCGTCGTCGTTCAACCGTTTTTCAGCGCCGTTGACGAGAACATCACCAAGCCGCTCGGCACGGCGGTTTCCAAAAAAGAAGCGATTGAAATCGTCGTTAATGCGCTGCCCAAATCCGCGTAAAAGGAGTTTTTGATGCCAAGCACACTGCTTTTACAATTGGTGGGGCCAATGCAATCGTGGGGGTTCCGTTCGCGTTTCGACAACCGCGACACCGCTTTGGAGCCGACCCGTTCGGGCGTTATCGGTCTGCTATGCTCCGCGCTGGGTTTTGGGCGTGACGTCGATTTGAGCCAGTTCGAGGCGCTCAAAATGGGAGTGCGCGTCGAAAAAGCGGGCCGCGTCGCGCTCGACTATCAAACCGCGCAACCGATCTGGCGCGCCGGGCCCAACGCCGGAACGGTGCAATCGAACCGCTATTATTTGTCGGATGCGCGCTTTTTGGTCGGCTTACAAAGCGACAACACAGCGCAACTCGAAATTTTGGAGCACGCGTTGAAAAATCCGGTGTGGCCCTTATTTTTGGGCCGCAAATCGTTCGCACCCGCCGCACCCATTCATCTGGACGCATCGGGTATCCGCGAAGGCGGGGTTGAAGAAGTTTTGCGCGCGCAAACGTGGCTTTATTTTTCGGAAAAAGAACGACGCGGCGCTCCAATGTTGAGCCGTAATTTGCGTTTGACTTTGGAAAGCGACAGCCCCGCGCAAGGCGTCGCCGTGCCCGACGTGCCGCGCGATTTCGAGCGGCGGCGCTACGGCGTGCGCTATTTGCAAAACCTGTTTTGCGACGCGCCCGCCGTTGCAAAACACCCGCTTTGTTTGGAGGTTTCACCATGATTTTCTTGTCCCGTTTACTGCTTGATCCGTTTTCGCGGCGCGTTCAAAAAGACCTTATGACGCCCTATGAAATGCACCGCACGCTCTGCCACGCGTTTCCGGATTTGTCCGATGAAGCGTGGCGCGCGTCGCGCGTTTTGTTTCGCGCCGACGAGGACAACAATCGCTTGACGCTCTTGGTTCAATCGCACGAAAAGCCCGATTGGGAGGCGTTTTGCGAACATTTAAAACGGAAGGACGAGCATTATTTGCAAAATGCGACTGAAGTCGCCTCGAGAGAGTGGACGCCGCACTTCCAAAACGGTCAGAGTTTGCGATTTCGCTTGCAGGCCAATCCCGTTTTTGCGCCCAAAGAAAACGGCGCTAAAAACGGCGTGCGGCGCGGTTTGTTCCGCGAAGCTGAGCGTTTGGATTGGTTGCGCCGCCAGAGCCAAACCCACGGTTTCGAGTTATCGCTTGGCGAGAAGACGTTACAAGCGTGGGTAGATTCCTCCGAAAAACGTCATCCAATTTTCTTTCGCGGCGAACGCAAAGAGGAGAAATTGAAACTCGATTTGCCAATTTGCGAAATCGTGGATTTGAACGATGGGAGACGCTTCGAGTTGCCGTCGCAAAAAACCCAGTTTTCCGCCGCGCGTTTCGATGGTGTTCTGCGCGTAAGCGACCCCACAAAGTTTGCGCTCGCCGTCGAGAACGGTATCGGCAAAGCGCGCGGTTTCGGCTTCGGCCTGCTCTCGGTTGCCCCACCTACTAAATAACCCCCTTGGCGGCGGGCTTCGGTTCGCCGCCTTTTTCCATTTCCTGCCTTTTGTTCGTCTTCCAAATGACGGAAGGCCCAGACACACCTCAAATTCGGAGGAAAGTCTCATTATGGACAGCAAAATCGAAGATTTACACCGCTTGCCCAAAATCCGCGACAGCCTCACCTACGTCTACGTCGAACACGCCAAAGTCGATAAGTTGGACTCCAGCATCGCCGTCTATGAAGCCGATGGCGCCTGTTTGCCGGTTCCGGCCTCGGCGTTGTGCCTTTTGATGCTTGGCCCCGGCACGCGCATCACCCAGAGCGCGATCACAACGCTCGCTGACAACAACTGTCTGGTCGCCTGGTGCGGCGAAGAAGGCGTGCGCTTTTATGCATATGGCGGAGGGGGCACGCGGTCATCGGCCTCGCTGATTCATCAGGCGCACCTGTGCAGCGACCCGAATTTGCGCCTCGAAGTGGTGCGCCAGATGTATCGTATCCGCTTTGGCGAAAGCGTGGATCCTACTTTGTCGGTCGAGCAACTGCGCGGCATGGAAGGCGTGAGGGTGCGCGAAACTTACGCCAAGATGAGCCGCGATACCGGCCTCGAATGGACGGGCCGCAATTACGACCGTGGCAATTGGGGCAACACCTCGCCGGTCAATCGCGCTTTGTCGTGTGCCAACTCCTGTCTCTATGGCCTGTGCCACGCCGCGATTGTGGCGGCGGGCTATTCGCCGGGGCTGGGTTTCATCCACTGGGGCAAGCAGCTCTCGTTCGTCTACGACATCGCCGACCTTTACAAGTGCGATCTCACGATCCCGCTCGCTTTTCAACTGGCTGCCACCCAGACCGACAACCTGGAGCGCACCGTGCGCCATCGTTGCCGCGACGTGTTCCGCGACCACAAACTGCTTCAGCGCATCATCCCCGACATTCAGAAGTGCCTCAGCACGCCGCTCGAAATTCAGGAAGAAGTTTCGCCTCTGGACGACGACCCGGCGCGCCCGACCGATTTGTGGACACCCGAACCCGAAATCGAAGCGCGCGCCCAGGACGCCCAGTGGGGTAATGACTGATGGTGATCCTCATCTGCGAAAAAGTGCCCGATGGCCTGCGCGGTGAACTCTCGCGCTGGATGATCGAGCCCAAAACCAACGTCTTCGTAGGCCGCATGAGCGCTCTGGTGCGCGACAAACTCTGGCAGCGCGTGCAGGATAAGCTCAAAGGCGGCGCCGCGATTTTGGCGTATCCCACCAACACCGAGCAAGGCTTCACCATTAAGAGCTGCGGCGACACCACGCGCGAACTGGTGAGCTACGATGGCCTGATGCTGGTGAAAATACCGACTCCGACTTCCAAAGCGCGCAAACAGCGAATCGAAGCGAGTGAGAACCCCGACCCCAGACCAACACCGGTTCCAAATCCCACCGAGGAGATGCGAAAAATGCTGATCGAGGCGGGCGAAAATCCAGAGTTGTGGTAGGAGTTCATCGAGTAGTGTGGTGTAATAACCTATGAAGCCGAAGAGTGTTTCCCACGTGTGTGGGGATGAACCGACGTGCGCTCCGATGCCGAAGGCGCCATTTTCGACGGCCAGCACATCGAAATGGTGAGCGTGAAAACCGGCGAAGTGCGGCGACTTTATACCGCCCAAAATGGCGCCAAATGCGGCGTGCCGACCTTCCATCCGCGCCGTTTCGAGGTGGCTTTCATTTTGGGGCCGGAAAACCCGACTCCCGACTGGCAATACGGCGCCGCGCACCGTCAGGGCGTGCGCGTCGAAACCGCGCATCCGAACCGCGCCATCAATCTCGACGCGCGCGATTTAACGGCGCCGCTCACACCAGGCGCGTTGCGCGGCGGCTCGCATATTCACATGTGGAGTCCCGATGGCGCGTGGCTTTCTTTCACCTACAACGACGCCTTACTCGGCCAATTTTCGAGCGAAAGCAGCGAAAACGACACCGATTTGCGCAATATCGGCATCGCCGCGCCGCAAGGGGAAGTGCGTGTCAAAAATGACCACCCACGCAATCACGACGGCGAGTTGTTTTGCGTTTTGGCGACGCGCACCAAAGCCCAACCGCGCCCCGGTTCAGATGAAATCAGCCGCGCTTTCGAGGAAAGCTGGATCGGCAGGCGCGGCTACAAACGCGCTGATGGCACCCGGCAAAAGCGCGCGCTCGCCTTTCAGGGCGAAGTCCTAACAGCCAAAGGTGACAAAATTTCCGAAGTTTTCGTCGCCGATTTGCCCGAAGATTTGACGCGTCCATCAAAGGACGGCCCGCTGCAAGGCACGTTGGCCAAACGCCCGGTGCCGCCTCTGGGAACGAGTCAAAGGCGCTTGACTTTCACCCAAAACCGCGCGTTTCCCGGCCTTCAGAGGCCGCGTCACTGGCTCAAATCTTCGCCTGACGGCACTCAAATCGCGTTTTTGATGCGCGATGACGCCGGAATCACCCAAATCTGGACGATTTCGCCCAACGGCGGAGCGCTGCGGCAAATCACCCGCGATGTTTTCGGCGTGGTATCAGCTTTTAGTTGGGATCGAATCGGAAAACGCCTCGCTTACGTCGCCGATAACAGCATTTTCGTCGTTGAAGCCGCGACCGGGCGCAGCGCGCGATTAACACCGCGCTTGGTTGACGCCGAAGCGCCGCTTCCCCTCGCCTGCGTGTTTGCGCCGGACGGCAAACGCATCACTTTTTTGCGGCGCGTGCCGCTTTCCCAAGCTCCAAACGCTGCGCGCTTCAACCAGATTTTCAGCGTCGCGCTGCCCCACAACCTTTCGCCATGAAACCCAAACTGCTGCGCGGCGTTGTGCCGCCGCTCGTCACGCCGCTTCTGGGCCGCGACGCGCTCGATGTCGAAGGTTTGCAATCGCTCATCGAACACGTTCTGCGCGGCGGCGTGAACGGAGTGTTCTTGCTCGGCACGACGGGCGAAGGGCTGAGTCTCAGTCACCGTTTGCGCCGCGAGGTCATCGAAATCGCCTGCCGTCAGGTCGGTAATCGCGTTCCGGTCGTGGTCGCTATCACCGACACCGCTTTGCCCGAACTGCTCGATTTGGCGCACTTTGCGGCGGACAATGGCGCAGCAGGCGTGGTGTTGGCGCCGCCTTATTATTTTAGTCTCGCCCAGGCCGAACTGATCGAGTGGGTGGACGCGATTTTGGCCGAAGTGCGTGTTCCGCTCGTGCTTTATAATATGCCCACGCTCACGAAAACGCATTTCGAGTTGGAGACCGTGCGACGCTTGACCGAGCGCCCAAACATCGCTGGAATCAAGGACAGTTCGGGCGATATGGCCTATTTTCACCATCTTTTGCGCGTCGCGCGGCCTGATTGGTCGGTGATGATGGGATCAGAAACGCTGATGGCGCAGGCGGTTCTATTTGGCGCCGATGGCGGCGTGTGCGGCGGCGCCAACCTCGCGCCCGCGCTGTTTGTCGAACTGTTTGATGCGTCGCACTCGCACGACATCGAGCGAATGCGCGCCTTGCAAACTCAGGTTCTCGAACTCGGCGAGCGGATTTATACGCTGGGAAATTACGATTCGTCCGCGATCAAGGGCATCAAGGGCGCGCTGGGGTGTCTGGGAATCGGCAATGGCGCTTTAGCCGAGCCGTTTCGTGCCTTCGACCAAGGCCGACTCACTCAACTGCGCGCCGCGCTTTTGGAAATGAAACTTCTTCCGACCCCTGCAAATGGACTTCCCCCTTTAAAGTGGACAATTAGTTAAGCAAGGATTGCTCGTAGTCGTGCGGGCTTTGGTAACGCAGTGCCGAATGTCTTCGTCTTCGGTTATAGAAGACCTCGATGTAATAGAACAGGCTGGCTTTAGCCTGTTGCCGGGTGAGGTATTCTTGTCGATGCACCTCCTCTTTCTTGAGCGTGGCAAAGAAGCTTTCCACGACGGCATTGTCCCAGCAGTTGCCACGGCGACTCATACTGCCCACGATGTTGCAGTCCAGAAGCCGCTGCTGATAGTCATGAGCGGCGTATTGGCTGCCCTGGTCGCTGTGAAAAAGCAGTTCGCCTTCAGTTTTTGAGGGCAAACGTTGGCCAAGAGCCATCTCCAGTGCTTCATGCACCAGCGTCTGCTCCAAGGAATCCCTCATGCTCCAGCCAATGACACGGCGGCTCTTGAGGTCCAGCACAACCGCCACATAGAGCCAGCCTTGATAGAGCCAGCCTTGATAGAGCCAGCCTTGGGCGGTTGGAACGTAAGTGATGTTACCTGCCCACGCTCGGTTCAGTCCAGAAACGTTCTCGACCTGATATAGCACGTCTCGCAGGGGAAGCTACACTTAAGTTTATTATGGGCGCTCCTTACAGCGATGATCTTCGGCAGCGAGTGTTAGCCGCCATTGACAGCGGGATGAGCAAGATGGCGGCACACAAG
>JAABUN010004430.1_pt1 | contig 19181 bp, 17 predicted proteins | sample 5559311 | NCBI WGS metagenome assembly JAABUN01 (sample SAMN10711877, study PRJNA513370) | rock metagenome | isolation source: Antarctica rocks | place: Antarctica: Victoria Land, Siegfried Peak sud | reverse complement strand
AGAGCCTCTATCGATGATCGAGTGGTACCGGAACTTAGACGCTGAATGGATGGACCGCCTCGGCGACCAGGCGAGTACCACTTGACGGACGGTCCGCGTTCCCGCCGATGAGACACCGAATCGCCACCACCCTGTATCCGGCTACTGCTCCACGTGTCGGCATAGCAGCAGGAGCGAGCCATTGTCGCCAGGGGCGCCTTCACCGCCGCCGAGGACCTGTGTTTGGGTCACTGTCAGTGACGACTCGATGGATGGCGGTCCTGGCCAGGGCCCGTGGTAATCTCGTCAGTGAACGGGAACACCCGACGCCTCACCACTCGCCGCTGATGTGGAAAACCGACCTCCGACGACCGGCGCGATGCGGCTAAGCCAGGTCCTTGCGGCGTACCAACCGTACGACGCGATCATCATTCCCACGACGACATCTACGACATAATGTTCGCCGAGGTAGACCAGCGCGGTCGCCATACAGGCAGCGTAGATCAATGCGAGGATCCGCCACCGCCGACCGGCGCGATTGCCGATGAAAACGAGCAACCATGTAATGGCCATGTGAATCGATGGCATCGCCGCGATGGGATTCGACTCTCCAATCACCTTGTAGCTGGCGTCGTAGAGTCCGCCACCGACGCGATTACCGACGGGGTCCATCACCCGCTGGACTTGCACCGCCGCCGGGCTATTGACGGGGTCAGGTGAAAGCCAGGGTGGATCGGATGGAACCAGAAAATAGATGCACAGTCCGGTGCCAAGGAGCAGCGTCATGGCGCCCAAATACTGACGAAACATGCGTGGGTCCCGGTGCCAGATGCGGACGGCAACAATGTGCGGCACGATAAAGTAGGACCAGTGGATGCCGGTCAGAAAGTAATCCTGAATGCGGAGATGGCTGGCGTCGAAGAACCGGTCCTGAAGGGTAATCGTCGGGAGTTGCCCGCCGAAGAGCCACCGTTCGAGGTGCCAGACACTGGTGTTCGTGGTCTGCGCGAGCACCGTCTCGTCCGCGAAGGACCGAAGGACCGAGAAGATGAACCAGACCGCGGCGTACGGCACAAATGAGAGTAACGCCGATCTGACTCGCCCGACTGGAACGAGCAACACGGCGACGGTCGTGAAGAGCCCCCAGCCGACGAAGCTCCGGTTGGTCAGTACGGAGCTCAGGATTATCGCACCGGCGATCCCGAGGCGAATGACGGTGCGCCGGGACGGTGGCCACGTGAGAAGCGGTACCAGGGCCGTCGGACGGAGTCGAAGCAGCGACCGGGGTGCGGTGCGCACCTGGCGTCGGGAGCGGCGCGCGTGGTCTTCCCTCTTGGCGCGGTCAGAGCCCGCCACTGGCCGATTGATCAGCGGCTCGCGCGATTGGCCACCGGGTTCCGACTCAATCTCACCGCTGCCCTGCACATCGGGATTGCCAACGGCCACCTGAGGCGCACCAGTCGATGGCACAACCGATGGACCGTCTCCTGGAGACCCTGGCTGTGCCGGCTCGAACGTGTTTCGAGGCACATCACTCTCGATAATGACTATTCCACCAAACGGCCTACGCGCCTTCTGACAGCGCCGAATCGTGGACCCTTCAGTATACCGCCGCCCGCCCGGGCGCGGCTGAGTTCGCTGGTCACTGTCAAACCCCGTAACGCGCGCGGGCCTTCTTCGTGACGGTAATAGTTTCGGAGCCCGCATCCGCGGCTGGTTTTCGGGCGATGAACCCGCGGCGCTGCTGTTCAGCGATCCAGGGGTCATCGAAACCGTGCTCGGCAGCGAGACGCGCGAACGCGTCGGCGTCGCTGGTTGGATCTTCCTGCACAGCGGCAGCGTAGAAGCGGCGCCGCAGCGCTTCCTCCGGCGTGCTGGCGGAGAGGAGCAATCGTTCCACTGGTGGACCGCCAGCCAGATGCGCGACGATCTCCTTCAAATCGCCGACGGCGACTCCACGATAGATGATGTTATCCGGGTAGATCACGATATTCGGTCCGATGTCACAGAGATCGATGGTGCCACAGTTATTGACAAGAATCTCCGTGTCGAGGCCGCGACGGATGACCTCCAGCCGAAGCCTGCCGACCACGTCGTTGGCGCCCTTCTGGGTGCAGTGAGAGGCGGTGCAGACCAGAGCGTGCTTCTTAGTCCAGTACATTGATCGTCCTCCACCCGTAGCCACTTGTTGATCAACGGCCGCGGGCTAGCCGAACTGGTACTGAATGCCGAAACCGCCACGCGGGTACGTCCATTCGATGTTATCGAAGACGTAACAGACAATGCGGCAGGTGCCGCACTCGACGCATCCTTCGTAGGAGAAGATGACCCTCCCGTCAGCGGCGGGCGAGTAGCAGTTCGCAGGACAGCAGTTAATGCATTGCTGCCGCTCGCACTGCAGGCACACATCGTGGTCAATCACACGAATGTGCGCCCGTCCCGCGTCGACGTTGTACGTGTTGAGCGCGAGCTTTCGTTCGATTGCTGATGGGTCGAGTATCAGCGATCTCGCCGCCTGCCGTTCTATCTCGCTCATCCAGGTAACGTCCTTTGGGTGACTGGCCAAGACACGACACCACCGCGGATTTCGCGGCGACGCATCAGGCGGCATGCACTCACCGCGCTACAGATAACGAACCGTCGGTGACGAGACGGTCGGACCACCATCGTCGAGTCGGCTGGACCGGCGATTTCGAGCGATGGTCAGGACGGCACAGACAATCGCGAGAAACGCCGCACCCGTCATCGCGAAAGCACCTGATGCCAGCCCGGCGGCGGTCCCGTCACTGATGGCTTCGCCAGAACCAGACGACCCCGCGGCGGTGCTCCGCAGTCCACCGTCAGCCAGCCAGGCTGTCCACCCCTGATCGAGCTCGTCAATCGAGATACCCAGGGCGGTCTGAACCGCATCGCCGTACGGGAGACCCTCGCTGCCGGCCTCAGTGAGCCGCGTCACCGCGTCCTGACCAAAGGCTCCGACGATGTAATCGATGATGCTGACGCTTTCGGCGTAGGCGAGGGTAGCGCTCTTCGTGTCATAGGGGAAGGATGAGTTGAGCGAGCGAATTGAGTCGAGATTTCCGCTATCGCTGGCCTGCTCGACCAATCCAGGGAACGACGGGTCTGATATCTCCTGGTTGTAGACGGCGAGTCCTTCATCGAGCCACGTCGGCAGCCCGCCGAAGGGATTTTTCGTCGCCTGATAGAGCACCTGATGGGTCATCTCGTGCGGGACGGTTCGTCGTACCTCAGTGGCGTTTCCCGGCGGCAAGACCAACACGATGAGCGCCAGCTGGACATACGCGGTACCAACCACCCACGGCTCACTATTCGGAGCCTGCGATGCGGCGAAGTCGTCGTTTGACTGGTAAATCCAGAGGCGTATCGGCGCAAGCTGTGACAGCGCAAACTGCGGCTTCAAGCGGTCCGCTGTGCGCTGTGCCGTTTCCAGAACGGTGCGGTTGAAATCGTCGTCGCCATTGTAGGCGTGTAGCTCGACATCGGCCGATCGGTACGTCGCCCAATCGAATCGGGTATCCGACCAGAGGATCCGCTTCGGGGCGGTCTCTGTGGCGTTGCCATCTGGCGGCACGAATCTCCACCGGTACTCAACATCAACCCCCGGGGGAAGGTAATGCCGCCGCAGGTCGAGCCGGTAACTGACGTTGATCGCCATTCCGACCTCGTGCGGCGGTGAGACGAGTGTCAGCGTCGGGTTTCCCACCGTGGCATAGAGCAGCTCGACCCGCTCGATGGGAGCGTCGGCGGTCGCCTTGAGGCGGAAGTCGATACCCTCGGGGAATGAGATTCCGGTCCGATCGGTGATGATCGAAACCTCTGGCTTCGCCGCTGCGTCGACGGTAAGCGGACCTCCCCGGACCGTCATGAGCAGGAGTATGAGCGTCAACAACCACGGGGTGAGCAAACGCGACGCGATCATGTTGAGTTATCCGTGGGGACGATCTGCTGGTGAAGATAAGCATTGATAAAGGGATCAATCGCGCCGTCCAGAACGGCCTGGGCGTCTCCCACGCTGGTGTCAGTCCGGTGATCGGTGACCTGCGTGTATGGATGAAGCACGTAGGAGCGGATGCGGTTGCCGAACCCTGCCGCGGTGTGCTCGCCCTTCAACTTGGCGCGCTCGTCGGCTTCCTCTCGGAGTCTCCGTTCGAGAAGCCTCGCCCGCATGATCTTGAAGGCCGTCTCGCGATTCTGCAGCTGGCTGCGCTCGTTCTGGCACGTGACGACAATACCCGTTGGAAGGTGGGTTAGCCTGACCGCTGAACTCGTCTTGTTGACATGCTGCCCACCCGCCCCGGAAGACCGATAGGTGTCCACGCGGACATCATCGTTGTCAATCGTGATCTCGTTGTCGTTTTCAATCTCTGGCATGACCTCAACGAGTGCGAAGGCGGTGTGCCGGCGGTGCGCCGCGTCAAATGGAGATAGACGAACGAGGCGGTGCGAGCCCGCTTCGCCCTTGGCGTAGCCGTAGGCGTACGGGCCGCGAAGCTCGATCGTGGCGTTCTTAATGCCTGCCTCTTCACCGGTGGTGGTGTCGAGCACGTCCGCTTTCAGGCCGTGTCGATCGGCCCAACGCACATACATGCGGGTCAGCATCTCGGCAAAATCCTGAGCGTCGATGCCACCGCCGCCTGAGTGAACGACCATGATGGCGTCGGCGTCATCATGAGGTCCGTTGAGGGCCGAACTCAACTCAAGCTCGTCGACGTGCCGTTCAAGCTCCTCGGCCTCACTCTGCACCTGCTCGCTCAGGGATGGGTCCTCGCGACTTAGCTCGGAGAGGACCAGCAGATCGTCAGTCTGTTCGACAGACTGACGCCACGCACCGACCCTGGTTCGAAGGACACCGAGCTGCCGCATTGCCCGCTGTGCCTGGTGTGCGTCTTCCCAGAATGTCGCGTCGCTCCCGCGCGCTTCGAGATCTTCTATCTCCCGTTCCGCGTCGGCCAAGTCAAAGACGCACCCCAAGCAGATCTAGGCGCTGCCGGATCGAGGAGAGGGTTCTGGTCGTTTCGTCGGTCATTGTTGCTCGCTCGGGTTGCGGCGTTGTACCCACGGCAGAGCCGTGCAGGTGCCGTACGGATGATGAACGCAGTATAGTCGGTCGCGTTGGGACAGCCGGACGCCTCGCTCGCGCGTGCCAGTACCTGATGGAGATTTGAGAGAGATGCGCTCGCTGCGGATGGCGATTGGCAATGCCGCGCTGCTGACCCTCATGCTTGGCCACTTCACCAACGACATCTTCGCTGGTGTACTGCCGATGCTCTTCCCAATTATGAAGAACCGGTTCGACCTCTCGAACGCCGAGGTCGGCCTTGCCACTCTCGCCTACACCGGGGCATCTTCGCTATCGCAACCGTTCTTCGGTTATATCTCCGATCACCATGGCCGCAGGTGGTATGCTTCAGCGACGCTGATCTGGGGTTCCGCGTTCGTTTCGTTCTACGGATACGCCTCCAGCTTCTCCCTCTTCTTGAGTCTCGCCTTTCTTGCTGGCATTGGTTCCGGAGCCTACCACCCCCTGGGCGCATCGAACGCAGCGGCCGTCACTACCGACCGGTATAAGAACGTGGCCATGTCGCTCTACACCGTCGGCGGCACCTCTGGTTATGCCCTCGGCCCACTGATCGCCGTCGCCCTCCTGGCGCTGTTCGGACCGCACGGCACCATTGTCCTGATTGTGCCAGGCGTCCTGGTCGCCACGTTGCTCCTGGGCCAGATGCGACAAGTGGAGCGAGTTCGTCGATCGTCAGATCTGGCCCGCGGCGCTGAACCAGTGAGCGGCTCGCCGCCCTGGCCGATGCTCGCCCGGCTGATCGGGGTCGTTATGCTCCGTTCCTGGGTGTTCCTCGCTGTGGTCCAGTTCGTGCCGATCTGGTACGACGACCTGGGACACTCTTCCGCCTTCTATGGTGGATTGGTCACGACCATCATCCTCTCGGGAGCCGTGGGCACGTTGATCGGGGGGGCCACCGCGGACTGCATCGGCCAGCGACGGGTGGTGGTTGTGTCGCTCCTGGCGTCCGTGCCGGCGTTATTGCTCTTCGTCACCTTTCCGGGGCGCATCGCCCTTCTCACCGGTGCTCTGTTTGGGCTGTGCTGTGATGCGAGCCTCTCGGCAACGCTCGTCGCGGCTCAACGAATGCTCCCGCGCCGGTCGGGGGTCGCCTCGGGGGTCATCCTCGGTCTCGGTTTTATCACCGGCGGAATCGGCGTGCCGACGACGGGATGGCTCGCGGACCGGATTGGCGTTCAATCAGCACTGATGCTTGTCTCGACATTCTGCGTGGCGGCTGCTGCCCTGGCATTCACGGTGAATTGGTCCACTCCCCACGTGGCGATGTTAACGAGCGAGCGTGTCGACGACGCCGGTGCGACTCGGCCCGCTCCATCGACCGGCCAGTAGCGCCCGATGCGATTCGGTCGAGTGGAGGGCATCGTCGAGCTCGTGGAGCGGGATGATGCGATCGTGCTCCGGCTGACGGTGTACCTGGAGAGCGGTACGAGGCTGGAGGTCCTTCGCTCGGACGATGTACAGCCCCTTGGCGCCATCGACTCTCCGGCGGACCTTGCATGGAACGCCGACCAATATACCCAGGAAACGATCGGGAACGAGATGGCCGAGCTCGGATGGGAGACGATCGCTCGGGAGGAGGTCACACCGGAAACAGGCGAGTTCCTCCCTCGCTCTGCCTCCTATATCGTGCGGAATCTTGGGTAACGGGATGCATCACTGATGGCGGCTATAGCGGACCGACGGCGCGCGTCGCTGCGACATCTGTTGGGGACCCTTGCCGTGATCCAACTGTGTCTGACGACCATCGGCGTTGTCTCCTGGCTCCGCTCGTACGACCGAACATCGGCCCCGGAAGAGAGACCCACCGCGTTAGACGTCGCGACTCGTCCGACGAGCCTGGAATCTGCCTGGCCGGTTGCTCGTCGAGCCGCGGACCGGTGGCGGACGAATGCGTTTCCCGTGTCCGAGTCGCTGCAAGTCGACTGGCCATGGGAGGTTGGGCCAGACCCGCAACCGAGTGCGGATGGAGGATTCGCCACATTCGTCTTCGCGTCTGGCGCGCCCCTCGGTGATCCCGCGACCTTCAGCGTGGTGGTCGAGCGGCTCAGTGGTCTCGTTGTCCGGCGCGACGAACGACGGTGGTCCGATGGCTTGCCCCCTGCGATTGGCACGGAGCCGACAGCGGTGGACTCACTCGCCGCTCTCGACATTGCCGAGCATGTTGGGGGCACCGCGTTCCGCCGCGCATGCCCTTCGCAACGTCATGAGACGCGTGTGACCCGTGTTCCCGCATTCGACTCGCCGCGGGTCTGGCTCGTATCGTATCTGGACGGACGGGAACCGACGACCAATGCGCTCGATCTGCGGATTGACGCGAAAACGGGCGAACTCCTCGACCACATTGACCGTTCGACGCCATGCGACGTCGCTACCGCCGTGGCGGGCTAGAGCCTGCTAGGCTCTTGGAGCAGTGCTGCCGAACGATTCGTGAGTTGTGTCCCACTGAGTGGCTCCAGGATGAGCTTCCTGGCGCCGCCCGATGCCGAGCCGCTGCCGCCCAGATGTGAATCGTAGGGTCGACACGATCTGTGCCTACCAGGAAGCGGCGATGCCGCGATAAAACCTGGCAGAAAGCACCTTGCAGGCGCTAGGAGAGTTTTGCGTTTCCGCTGGATGTTAGCCCGGGTTCGGCCTTACCAATCCTCATCGCCGATCACGCGTCGATAGAAGTGATCGAGTTCTTCGTCAGAGTAATAGTGAATTGTCAGCGACCCACCGCCAGAGCGGTTGCGGCGAAACGAGACCTTCGTCCCGAGGGCGGACTGGAATCGATCCTGGAGCCGCGTGTCGGCGCGGTCTTTGAGCGGTGGTCCGGCGGCGGTCTTGACTCGGTGATTGGAGACCCATCGCCGGACTGCCTCTTCCGTCTGACGTACAGTGAGCTGCCGTTGGACGACGACGTCAAGGAGCGCGATTTGATCGGCCGCCGACGACATCCCGAGCAGGGCCCGGGCGTGTCCCTCGGAGATCTCGCCACCATTGAGCGCCGTCTGTATCGGTTCCGGGGCGGCGAGCAGACGCAAGGTGTTCGTCACGCTGACCCGCGAGCGTCCCACTCGCTCGGCAACTACCGCCTGCGTCAAACCGAAGTCGTCAATAAGCTGACGGTATGCGGCTGCCTCCTCCAGCGGTCCAAGATCGGCCCTGACGACGTTCTCGATCAGCGCCAGCTCAAGCATGGCCAGCGGCGCGGCGTCTTTGGAGACGACCGGTACCGCTGAGAGGCCAGCTCGCTGCGCCGCTCGCCAGCGGCGTTCGCCGGCGATCAGGGTCCACCGACCGTTGGTCGACGGAGAGACGACGAGAGGTTGGATGATCCCGTGAAGGCGGATCGACGCCGTCAGCGTCTCCAGTTGTTCGGGGTCCATCGACTGCCGGGGTTGAAACGGGTTGGGATCGATCAAGTCGATGGCAACGTCGGCGACCGTGTTCTCCAGGGCGGCGGGCACCGGAATCAACGCGCCGAGGCCGCGACCGAGACCGCCCTTACGGCTCTTGTGTTCCTGATTGCTCGACGACTCAGACATGCCCGGCGTGCCCCTGTCGAATCCCGTTATCTGGACTTCGGAAACGCTGTCGCGCGTCGGTGGCGGCGCTCTGCAGTCTAGCACCGGCTAGAGTGGGAAATCGCTGCCGGGACGGACAAAGCTCGACCGAAACCGGCGGGGGTCTCACGTATACTCCGGCTCGAGTTGCCACCGTCACCACCCCATCTTCACCTGTGAAACTCGCTTCGATCAGTCCGTCAACGGGCGGGGGGCCCACGTCGCGTGATTGAGACAACCATCGTCTACGCCGTGATTATCCTTCTCGCCTTTGGACTCTCCTACTGGGCATATCGAGCCCAAGGCGATCGATCGGCGCGGGTCGGTCTCCTTCTCCTCTTTGGCTTCCCCGGCGGGTTAATAGCCGTCGCCGGTCTTGTCATGGCCGTCACGGGACGCTCGCTTGGTCCGCCACTCCTCGCCTTTGGGCTGGCTATGCTCCTGCCGCTGCTGACGCCGGTGCGACGCGTCATCGCTCGTATTACGCCGATCGAGCCGACTTCCGCAGTCGACATGACCGGGCTCTGCATTCTCCTTCCAGTCATCGCCGTCTTACTCGTCCAGACCGCTTCGAACCGGGAACCGCCGGACTCGCTCGATGCCGTGCGCTCCATAGACCTTGTCCTGCAGGCCATCTTCGAGGCCGCTCTGGCCTTCGCGGCCGTGGGGTGGCCGGTCGCTCGATCCCTGACGGCAGCAGTACGGCGTCTGGGACTGGTGAGACCGACCTGGCGAACGCCGGTGGCGGCCGTGGGGTTTCTCGTCGCCGCATTCATCCTCTACGCTGTTGTCGGCGTCGTGGCTCAGATCGTTCAGCCTGAGATCTTTGACGAACTCAATCGAGTCACGAATGATCTGACGGCTGGGGTGCAGAATCCGTGGGGCGCTGCGCTTCTCGGGATGAGTGCGGGGATCGGCGAGGAGGCCATCTTTCGGGGCGCATTACAACCTCGCTTCGGGATCCCTCTGACGTCGGTGGCCTTCGCCTTACTGCATGCGCCGCAATATGGCTTCTCGCTCATCATTCTTGGTCTGTTCATGGTCAGCGTCGTGTTGGGCGTGGAGCGACAACGCTACGGGACATCAGCATCGATGATCACCCACGCGCTGTATAACTTCGTCGCGGTTTTGGCTCAGTGAGGTGACGTGTTCGCGCCGCACCGACATGTATGCAGTGCCATCCATGCCGGAGACGACCCGGCACATCGTATCGCTATTGTCATGAGGGTGGACCATGGAACTCGTTGAGATTCGCGACCTCGACGGCCCGAACATGTTCATGCTCCAGCCAGCGATCAAGATTGAGTTCTTGATCGACTCCCATGACGCGACCGCGGAGTCGATCGCTCAGTTCGATGCTCGCCTTGAGCCTCTTGGCATCAGCGACGAAGGCTTGACGGGCGGCACTGGCGAGCTGGGCGCCCTGTTGGCCGAGGTGGTCGTCGCGCTTCATCGTCGCGTCGTGTTAGATCCGCCCGAGACGGTCTGGCGCACCATGGATGACCCTCGTCACGTCGTGGTGGCCTATTCCTGGAATCGTCGCAACGTGGCACTTGCGATAGCCGAGGCGGTGGCTGACATCGCGCTCGGATCGAGCAGGGACGTCGCCGACCCCATTGGTCGCCTACACGCTGCCCTGCAGGAGCCAGTCGCCGATGATGACAAACCTCTGATGATTCGTGACGAGGACCGGTCGGTGCCGATTGTCGCAGTCACCGGGACCAATGGAAAGACCACGACTAGCCGCTTGATCGCTCATATTCTGAGAACGGCTGGGCGGCGCGTCGGTCTTTCCTCCTCGGCTGGCGTGGTGATGGACGGGGAGATGGTCCTCGAGGGGGACTACACCGGTCCAAGTGGCGCCCGTCGCGTGCTGACGGATCCAACGATCGACATTGCTGTGCTGGAAACGGCACGCGGGGGCATCTTGCTACGGGGGATTGGTTACGAGAGTAACGATGTGTCGGTGTTTACAAATGTGTCTGCCGATCACCTTGGACTGCAGGGCATCGACACCGTCGAGAGTCTTGCGGAGGTCAAGGCCACTGTATTGAGGATCACGAAGCCGTCGGGTTTCGCGATCTTGAATGCCGACGACCCTCGGGTTCGGGGAGTGGCTTCCACGCTGCGGTCATCCCTGTTCTGGATAACACGCGACGCGGACAACCCGACCGTCATATCCCATATTGCCGCGGGTGGGCGCGCGCTCAGGCTTGTCGATGGTGTGGTCATCCAGGCGAATGGTATCGACGACGAGGGAAGTCCGTTGGTCGCGGTCGAGGAGATCCCAATTACGTTTGGGGGACGTGCCGGTCACATGATCGAGAATGCGTTGTCTGCGGCCGCCGCCAGTCTGGCCCTTGGCGTCGATGCTGCCACTGTCCGCCAGGGTCTAACGACCTTCCAGCCGACCGCGGAGAGTAACTCCGGGCGTCTCAACGTTTACGAGGTTGACGGCGTCACCGTGATCGTCGATTACGCCCACAATGAGGCCGGCCTTGCTCAACTGCTGTCGCTGGGGTCGTCGTTTCGCGAGCAGGGACGAGCCATCACGACCATTATTGGTACTGCCGGGGATCGCACCGACGATGCCCTCCGGGAGATCGGTCGCCTCGCCGGGGAGGTGAGTGAGCGGGTGGTCGTGAAGGAGACGACTCGCTACCTTCGTGGTCGAGCGTCGCCGGCCGAAATGACCGAACAGTTCCGTGCCGGCATCGCCGCGGGTGGGTCACCTCAAGTTGACGTCATATCGGGAGAGATCGCCGCGATCGACCTGGCGCTCACCGGCTGCCGTGCAGGTGACGTGATTGCGATGATGTGCATTGAGGAGGTCACCGACGTGCAACGGCACATTTCTGAGATTGGCCGCCCCATCTCCTCCTGACAGATCGACCCACCGCTACACGGCCGGACCCTGTGCATCGGACACGTCACGACTCGGTCGACTCCGAGCGCCCGTAGCTCGCTCGGAGAGCGATTCAAAGACAAGGCCCGGCCTATCGACGAGAAGCACGACGAGGTCGGTCCGTTCTGAGCCGTCGATCGTCGCATGTGCTGCGCGAATCTCGTCTAAGACCACCTCGATCCGATCGGCATCAAGCCCACCCGCAATGACAGCCTGGCGAAGGCGCTCGGCGGTCTCACCCGGCTGACGGCCGCGAGTATTGGCATCCTCCCGAATGACGATCTGATCGAAGGTGGCGCCGGCGAGCCTGCCAAAGGTGTCCACGTCGCTGTCGGTTCGATCGCCAGGCATAGCGATCATCGCCACCGTGCGGTCGGCGTGCATTCGCTTGACGAAATCCGCCATCGCTTCAAGACCCGCGACGTTATGGCAGTAGTCCATGATCACTCGCCGCCCGTCGACATCGAGCATGTTATACCGTCCCGGAGTCTGGAAGAAGTTGGTCGTGAACGTGCGGAGCGCGTGACGGACGTGCTCGATCTGCACGTCGGCCGCCAGCGCAGCTGCCGCGGCGGCCAGCGCATTCGCAATGTTCACCCGAAGTCGGCCGCCGTAAGTTGCTGGAATCTGATCGGCCAGGACAAGTGACGTTTCTCGCCGATGCTCGACAAACGTCAGCATCTCGCCTCGCTCGGTCTGGCGAAGGATGACCGCCTTCCCGCGTTCGCGCGTATGGTCGCGAATGACGGGGTTGTCCTCGTCCAGACTGAAGAAGATCACCTCACCGCGGGCGCTCCGGGTCATCTCGACGGTCCATTGGTTGTCAGCATTGAGCACGCTGGCGCCGTCCCTGAGGGCCGATTGCGGAACTACCGACTTGATCCGAGCCAGGTCGGCGATGGTCTCAACCCCGCGAAGCCCGACGTGGTCGCTGGCGACGTTTGTGACGACCGCAACGTTACAGCGGTCGAAACCGAGTCCCGAGCGAAGAATGCCGCCTCGGGCCGTCTCCAGCACCGCGTAGTTAACAGCCGGATTCTTGAGCACCATCTGCGCGCTGGTCGGTCCGCTCATATCGCCGGCCATGATCTGGGTTTCGTCGATGTAGATGCCGTCAGTCGTTGTCAGCCCGACGATTTTACCGGCGGTCTTCATCATGTGAGCGATCATGCGGCAGGTGGTGGTTTTTCCATTGGTGCCCGTGACGGCAATAATGGGCACCCGAGACGGTGAGCCTGCTGGAAAGAGCATGTCGACGACGGCGCGGCCGACGTGACGCGGATGACCTTCGGTCGGGTGAGTATGCATGCGGAAACCGGGACCGGCGTTGATCTCCACGATGGCGCCGCCCGTCTGGCGAACGGAGCGGGAGATGTCCTCCGTAACAAGATCGATACCCGCGACATCGAGACCGACGACCATGGCGGCCTGTCGCGCGATCTCACCGTTGTCCGGATGAATTTCGTCGGTGCGATCGATCGAGGTGCCACCGGTGCTCATGTTGCCGGTGAGCTTCAGCTGCACGAACTGATCCCTGGCGGGAACGTCATCAAGCCCGAGATTGAGACGCTCTAGTACTTCCATCGTTTGATCATCGACGGCGATACGGGTCAGAATCTTCTCGTGACCGACGCCTCGTCGCGGATCGGCATTCGTCACGTCGATGAGCTGCTGGACCGTTCGCTCACCGTCACCGACAACGTGGGCCGGTACCCGCTCCGATACCGCGACTAGTTGCTTATCGACCACCAGGATGCGGTAGTCCTTCCCGGTGATATATGACTCGATCTGAACGACGCCAGCCCGACTCTCCCGCTCGGCGAGCGGAAAGAACTCACGAATCTCGTCATCGTCTGCCAGGTTGATAAAGACACCGCGGCCGTGGTTCCCATCCAGTGGCTTCACGACCACTGGATAGCCGATCCTATTGGCGGCGGTCACCGCTTCGTCAATCGTCCGAACGACCACGCTTCGCGGTACCGGGATTCCGACATCGTGGAGCATCCGGTTTGTGAGCTCTTTGTTACTCGCGATCTCGACCGAGATGTTCGACGACTCGCTGGTCACCGTCGCCCAGACCCTTTTTTGATAGGTCCCGTGGCCGAGCTGGACCAGCGAACGCCGGGGATCGAGCCGCAAGGTGGGGATGCCCCTGCGCTCAGCCTCGGCGACGATGGCGCCGGTAGAAGGGCCGTACGCGAGTCGTTCGGCAACCCGGATCACCGTCTCTTCAAGCTCGGTGACGAACTGAAACTCCGGTTCGACGTCGTAGATCAAATGGTTGATGAGCCGGATCGCAAGCCGTCCCGCGTTGAGACCGACATCTTCCTGTTGATACTGATAGACCACGTTGTAGACGCCGCGCCGATCGCTCCCGCGGGTCTTACCACGGACGACCTCGGCACCGGCGAGATTCTGCAGCTCGAGGGCAATGTGCTCGGTCACGTGGCCCATCCACGTGCCTTCGCGCATGCGCTGGAGAAAGCCGCCCGGGCGACCAACCGAGCAGGTGTGGTCGTAGAGTGATGGAAGCAGCTCGGTCAGCCGTTCGTAGAAGCCGGGAATCTTATTGGTGGGCCGCTCCTCGAGCTCACCGAGATCGAGTAATAGGTGAATCGCAGGCATGCGCGCCCAGACATTTGGTCCGCGGTAGACCGTCGTGTTCCGAACCTCGAGCACGGAGACGACCCCTCTCCTGCCACCACTACGCGATTCACTCCGAGCAGCAGCGCGCTTCGGACCATGGACGCTACAAAGACCGATCCCGATCGAGCAACTCTCGCTTTAGCAAATCGAAGCGTCGGCCCGGCGTCAAGACGTGGAGCCGCGCGCCACTCACCGTGAGATCCCCGTGACCCTTAACCTGGAAGATATCGGAGAACATCTCAGCGCCGTCGACAATCGTGACACTGTGGCGCCCGATCACTTCGAGGGTGCCATGATGGTCGAATAGCGCGGCCGTGTCTTCGTCTATGCCGAGCCCGAGCAAACCAGGGTTCGAGGCGACGAGGGTGAGCAGGCGTCCGATGCGATCGCGTTGTCGAAAGTGCTGATCGATGATCACCCCGGGCACCAGCCCGAAACCCGCAATCATCGTTGCCATCCGCTGACGAGGTGTCGACCCACTCGCGCCGAAAGCGACCATGTGGGATGAGAGGATCGACGCTCCTGCGCTCGTTCCAGCGACGACTGCACCAGCCTCGTTGCGACGATGGACAAGGGCTGCGACGCGGGTGCCGCCGACGAGGGCCGATAACCGCATCTGGTTCCCTCCGGTAAGGAAGATCCCGGTTGAAGCATCGAGCATCTCGTTGGGCCGATTAGCGTTTGCGTCGTGGCGGTCACTGATCTGGATCACCTCAGCCCATTCCGCGCCCAGGCCGAGAAAGATCGCTTTGTAGCGCTCACCGGCTGCCTCGATCGAGGAGGCGGTAGGCACGATCACGATTCGCGCGGATCGACCGCCCGCCAACTGCAGGAACGTCGACAGGATGATCTTATCGTCGAGCTTATCCTCTGCCCCACCAATGGCCATGATTGGACCAGATTGCCTGGTGTTCGCCGATTTTCCGGCTCTGTCGGGCATGGCGGAAGAGACTATCCGATCCATGAGGCGGTGATAAGGCGGCTTCGCGCGCGGGAGCGGCTGCGCACCGGGCATCATCGACCGGATGGGTGCGGAATGTAGCGCGGTTCCGCCGACGGCGTCAATTGGTCCGGGTCGACGGTGCGATTGGGCACGCTGGCCTGACCCCGGCGGGCCGCGTATCCTTGAATCGCGTGCTGGCTGCCTCCCGTGATGCTAGGACACTCCATGGCTCATCCGCTTCTCACCCGTCTCTCAAGCGGCGTCGTACTTGGTGACGGCGCAATGGGAACGATGTTGTACGCGAGCGGGGTGGGGCTCGATGACTGCTTCGATCATCTCAACGTCACGGACCCGAGCCGGGTCTCCGCGGTCCACAGCGCTTACCTGAACGTGGGCGCCGACGTGATTGAAACCAACACCTTCGGGGCAAACCGCTTCCGACTAGAACAGTTCGGTCTCGATGCGAGCGTTCGGGAGATCAACCTGCGAGGCGTCAGACTCGCCCGTGAATCCAGGGAAATCTCCGGCAGTTCCGCGCTGGTCGCCGGTGCGATCGGGCCGACGCAGCGAACACTGGCGCCCTTTGGAACGACCCCGCCTCGGGCCGTTGGCGATGCGTTTCGGGAGCAGGTCGACGCGCTGCTAGAGGGTGGCGTCGACTTTTTCGTGATCGAAACGATCGGCGACCTCGATGAGATGGTGGCGGCAGTCCAAGCCGTCAAGTCATCAACTGACCTCCCGGTGGTGGCGTTAATGACATTTGCTGAAGATGGACGAACGATCCGAGGAAATACTCCCGACGACGTCATCGAGGTCCTCGGTGAATTGGGCGTCGATGTCGTCGGTGCGAACTGCTCGGTGGGACCGCAGCGAATTCTTCATGCCATCGAGGCGATGGCACGTCGGGTGGAGCAGATGGGCCGCAACCGTCCGGCACTGGCCTGCTTACCAAACGCCGGATGGCCAGCCCATGTGGGGGGCCGGGTCATCTATCAGAGTTCGCCGGAGTATTTCGCCGAATTCACCCAGCGCGCGGTGGCAGCGGGGGTCACGTTTGTCGGCGGGTGCTGCGGGACGACGCCGGAGCACATTGCGGCGATGCGGCTCGCGTTGTCAGCGGTTGCGGCCGAGCGGCGCGGGCATGAGAAAAGGGCGAACCGCGTCGATCACGCATCACCAGCCGCCCCGCCAAAGTTGACGTTGCTCCCACCATCCCCCCAGGAGACCGATAACCCGACGCACGAGGAACCCACGCATCTGGCGCGCTCGCTCGGTAAAAAGTTCCTTGTCAGCGTAGAGATCGATCCGCCCAAGGGGTTGAATCCCGCAAAGGCTATTGAAGGCGCTCGGCTGTTGAAGGAGGTTGGCGTCGACGCGATCAACGTGGCCGACTCACCGATGGCGCGCGTCCGTATGAGCGCCCTCACCCTCTGCTATCTCATCACTCACCAGGTGGGGGTTGAGACAATCCTTCACTTCACGACCCGCGACCGATCGCTGATGGGCCTCCAGTCGGAGTTGCTTGGCGCTCACGCGGTGGGCGTGCGAAACATTCTGGCGCTCACCGGTGATCCGCCCAGTCTGGGTCATTACCCTGGATCGTCCGCCGTCTACGATGTCGACTCGATCGGGCTGATTCGGATTCTGCGACGTCTCAATGAGGGGACCGACTCGGCCGGCGCTTCCATCGGACGCCAGGCGGGATTTACTGTGGCGTGTGCGGTCGATCCGACGCGCGCAGATCTCGCAGAGGAAGCCCGGCGACTGAAAGAAAAACTCGACGCGGGGGCCGATCTGGTCATGACGCAACCGGTGTACGACGTGGCCGTGTGGCATCGGTTTCTCGATCTCTTCGGGCGCGAGAACCTCCGTGTTCCGGTCCTGGTCGGCATTCTCCCGTTGCAGAGCTCAAAGCACGCTGAGTTCCTGCACAACGAGGTGCCCGGTATCACGCTGACCGACGCCGCGCGAGACCGCATGCGACGTGCCGGAGCCGACGGCCGGCGAGAGGGAGTCAAGATGGCTCAAGAACTGCTCGCTGGTCTTCGGCCACTTGCTCAAGGGGTGTATCTCATGCCGTCGTTCGGCCGCTATGAGGTGGCGGCGGAAGTGCTTGAGGCCCTCCGCTAACGCGCTGAACGATCATTGCCTGACCGGGATGGCCATGCTAAACTCCGGCGGTTGTGCACCGAGCGGTTGAACATCTTTGCCCGGTTGAGACGAACCGTTAGTCGATTGCCGGACGGCAGCAGTAATGGAATGAGGTTTCGATGGTCGCGCAGTTGATTCGCTCCGTAGAATCAGAGCAATTTAAGAGTGATGTTCCGCCCTTCGGGCCAGGGGACACCGTTCGAGTCCATGCGAAGGTCGTCGAGGGGACTCGCGAGCGGATCCAGGTCTTCGAAGGGGTCGTGATCCGTCGACGAGGGGGCGGCATCAACGAGAATTTCACCGTGCGCCGCCTTGCATCACACGGCATCGGGGTCGAGCGGACGTTTCTTGTCAATTCGCCGCGGATCGACCGTATCGAGCTCACGCGCCGTGGGCGTGTGCGCCGGGCGAAGCTGTATTACCTGCGGGGTCTGACGGGACGAGCGGCACGAATCAAGGAACGTCGCACCTAGGCGATGTTAAGACGCAGGCAGTGTCGTCGCTAGACAAGGAGCGTGCCGCGCGGCGCGCTCCTTTTGCGCGCCGTCGGACCGGCACCGGCGCGGCGTGCCTCCCGACGCTGGACCACGAGCGGTGCTTTTGGGAGTGCGGCCTGGTGACGGTGGCCGGCATTGATGAGGTGGGGCGTGGTGCCCTGGCCGGACCGCTGATCGCCGCGGCGGTCATCCTGCCCGTGTGCTCGGGTCGAGCGCACAGCCGACTCCTGCGTGCACTCGAAGGCGTTCATGACTCGAAGGTCGTTCCAGCGGATGATCGGCTGACGCTGAGGACCAGAATCGCCGACATCGCGGAGGCGGTTGGCGTCGGACTTGTCGGTGTCGAGGAACTGGATCGTATCGGTCTTGGCGCGGCAAATAGACTCGTGCTGCAGCGGGCGGCCGAAGCACTGCCTGTCAGTGCGGACGCACTCCTGCTCGATGCCTGTGTCGTCGAGTTGCCGGTCCCCCAGGTTGGTTTGATCGGTGGTGACGCGTTATCGCTGTCGATCGCTGCCGCGTCGATCGTCGCGAAGGTGACGCGGGACCGGTTGATGGTAGAGGCGCACCACGACGATCGCCGTTACGGGTTTGACCGCCATAAAGGCTACGGGACGGCGGATCACCTGCGAGCCCTTGAAAAGCATGGGCCGGGGCCAATGCACCGGCGGTCCTTTCAACCGGTCCTTCGTGCTATTCGCGCATGAGCCAGCACGATCGCCGTGCGCTCGGTCGGCAGGGCGAGGCGCACGCTCGCCGGCATCTGGAAGCACATGGGCTCACGTTTGTTGGGGCCAACTGGCGATGCGCGGCGGGCGAACTCGACCTCGTCATGCGCGACGCCGAGGAGATCGTCTTTGTCGAGGTAAAGACTCGCTTCGGGGAACGGTTGGGCCGGGCCGAGGAGGCGGTGTCAGAGGCGTAGGCCGCACGTCTTTTGGCGGCGGCGGACTGGTACATCGCCAGTGATGAGGCTCTTCACGATCGACTCTGGCGAGTGGACCTCGTCGGTCTAACACTTGGAACGCATGGAGAAGTCATTCGACTCGTCCACGTCGTCAATGCAATCGTGGACGGTTGACGGACAAGATACTGCCGGACTGCATGCAAAGCGTGTATGATGCTCACGGCACAGTCGTCGATCTGCCCGCCGGACCTTTGGTGCCCTGAAGACGTTGATTCGTTAGAGGTGGTCGCCTGCGTTCCATGGGGTGATCGAGAGACGGCAAGGTTTCTCGTGAAACTGACGGTCTGGGACGGAATGGTGCGTCCCGTGAGGGGTGGACAATGAAGGAGCGGCGGATGAACGGGACAGGCGGACGGATTCTGGGGAGCGCGGGCGCGCTGCTGCTGGGCGTGGCGCTGCTGGGCAGTGTCGCGGCGCAGGAGGCAAGCCCCGTCGCGGGCACGCCGG
>JAABUN010004429.1_pt1 | contig 19191 bp, 23 predicted proteins | sample 5559311 | NCBI WGS metagenome assembly JAABUN01 (sample SAMN10711877, study PRJNA513370) | rock metagenome | isolation source: Antarctica rocks | place: Antarctica: Victoria Land, Siegfried Peak sud | reverse complement strand
TCGCAGTAGAAGATCGCGTGCACGATCAGGAACCGGCCGGTCGGGGCGAGTCCCTCCAGCGGCTTCGTGTGGTTGGCGAGCAGCTTGACCGGCGCGGCGATGTGGCGCCCGTTCGAGAGCCGCTCGCCCGTCTTGTTCACGCGCGCGTCGGGGAAGGCGGCCCAGAGTCGGCCGGCGTGAGCGGCCAGGGCGGCTGCGCTCTCCAGCGGATCCTTGGTCAGCGGGTCCTCGTAGTGCAGGTCGGGAGTGCAGAGAGGTTCGAAGGCGGCGGGATCGCGGCCCGACCACGCGCGCTCCCAGGCGTCCATGAGCTCGTCATGCGTCATCGTGAGAACCCAAGGATGACGAACGCCACTGCTATGCCTTCACCCAGCCTGACACGCGTTCTTCGTCACCCGGACTTCCGCTACCTCTGGCTGGGGCAATCGGCCAGCCAGATCGGCGATCGGCTCGTTGTGGTCGCGCTGGCGCTGTTCATCATCGACGAGACAGGGTCGGCCACCGACCTCGGTCTCGTGCTCGCGGCGAACGTCTTCCCGCTGGTCGGCTTCCTGCTGATCGGCGGGGTCTGGGCGGACCGCCTGCCGCGCCACCGCGTGATGATCGTCTCCGACCTCGTCCGCTTCGGCCTGCACGCCCTACTGGCCGTGCTCATCCTCACCCACGAGGTACGGCTCTGGCACATCATGGTCATCGAGGCGCTGTTCGGAACCGCCGAGGCGTTCTTCCGTCCGGCCTACTCGGGGTTGCTCCCGCAGACCGTGCCGGAGGAGGAGGTACAGGAGGCCAACGCCGTGAGCAGCCTGATGACCAACGCCGCCGAGTTCGCCGGCCCGGCGCTGGCTACGGCGCTGGTCCTGGGCGTCGGCGCGGGGACGGCGTTCGCTCTCGACGCCGTCACCTTCCTGGTCAGCGCGGCGCTGCTGTCGCGCGTCCGCCCGCGGAGGCGCGGTGAGGAGGTGATCCGCGAGAGCCTTCTCGTGGAGGTGCGCGAAGGCTGGAGCGCGGTGCGCCGCCCCATGTGCACGGGTATGACCCTGCGCTTCTGTGGCCGGGCGCCATCGTCCTGTTCGCTCTCGGGCTTCCACTCTGGCTCGTCCTACCGGCGACGGTGATCGCCGGGACGGGCATCGCGCTCTTCGAAGTGTGGTGGCTGACCGCACTCGCCGAGCAGATCCCACCCCACATGCTCTCCCGCGCGACGGCTTACGACTGCGAACGCTCGAGGCTCAGCCGAACTCGGGCGTGCCCGCATCAGGCGTGGAGGCCTCGGCATAGAGCCTTCGGGGTATGCGACCGGCGCGGCGCGCGAGGCGGCCGGCCTCGGTGGCCAGGCGGATCGCCGAAGCCATCTGCGCCGGGTCCTTCGCCCGCGAGATCGCCGAGGCGCAGAGCACCGCGTCGCAGCCGAGCTCCATCGCGAGCGCTGCGTCCGACGCCGTCCCGACCCCGGCGTCGAGCACCACCGGCACGCCGGCCTGCTCGGTGATCAGTCGCAGGTTGTACGGGTTGAGCAGCCCCTGTCCGGAGCCGATGGGCGAGCCCAGCGGCATCACCGCCGCGCAGCCGACATCCTCGAGCCGGCGGGCGAGGATGGGATCGTCGCTCGAGTACGGGAGCACGACGAAGCCTGCGTCCACGAGCTCCTCCGCGGCTTCGAGCAGCGCCGGCGCGTCCGGCAAAAGCGTGCGGTCGTCCCCGATCACCTCGAGCTTGACCCATTCGGTCTCGAACGCCTCGCGCGCGAGCTTCGCGGTGAGGACGGCGTCGCGCGCCGTGAAGCATCCGGCGGTATTCGGGAGCAGCTTCACGCCACCCGCGGCGAGCACGTCGATGATCGAGCCGCGCTGGGCGGGGTCGATGCGGCGCAGTGCCACGGTGACGAGCTCCGTGGCGCTCGCCTCGATGGCGAGGGCCATGGCGTCGAGCGACCGAAAGCCGCCCGTGCCGAGGAGCAGGCGGGAGTTGAAGGACTGACCCGCGATGACCAGCGGATCGGCCGTGGCGGCGGTGGTGGCCATGACGGCTCAGCCTCCTTGGACGGCGTGCAGGACTTCAACGCGGGCACCCTCGTCGAGCTCGAGCGCGTCCCAGGCTCCGCGGGGGACCACTTCGGCGTCGACCGCGACGGCGACCCCGCGGGCGTCGTCCGGGACGTCGAGCGCGGAAAGCACCGAACGGACGGTGGCCCCCTGGGCGACATCAGCTTCGTGGCCGTTGAGAACGACCTTCATCGCGCGGCCTCGAGGCGAGCGAAGCGTCGAGGATCGACGGCCGCGGCCCAGGCGGGCAGCGGTTCGCCCGCCAGTGCGGCCGCGGTCAGATCGGCGGTGAGCGGTGTGAGCAGGATTCCGTTGCGGTAGTGCCCCGTCGCCCAGTGCAGGCCATCCAGCACCCCCGGCCCTATCGACGGCAGATTGTCGGGCGACCCGGGTCGCAACCCGACGCCGATCTCCCCGATCTCCATCTCGAGCACTCCCGGAATCACTTCGGAGATGTCGCGGACGAGCTCGAACACGCCGCCGGCGGTCGGCGCCGAGTCCCATCCCCGCTCCTCGACCGAGGCGCCGAGCACGTACCGGCCGTCCGGGCGCGGGACGAGATAGGCGTCGGGCGTGCGGATCGTCCGGGTGACAAGCCCCGGACCCTGTGGATCGCGGAGCCGGAGGATCTGGCCCTTCACGGGACGGACAGGGACCCGAGCGGCGTCCGGGAGGCCCTCGAGCCTCGCCGACCACGCCCCGGCCGCGACGACGACCGCGCCCGCCGCGAGCACCTCGCCGCCCGCCAGCCGCACGCCGGTCACCCGTTCTCCACTGACGATCATTGACTGCACCCGCGTCCGGGCGCGGATCAAGCCACCGGCCCGCTCGAGCGCTTCGGCAAGCGCCGCGGCGAGCGCCCGCGGCTCGACGGAGTGGTCGCCCGGGACGTCAAGCGCGAGACGGACGGTTGGGGTCAGGGCGGGCTCGGCTCGGCGGGCCTGGCTCGGGCGCAGCCGTTCGACTGCGAGACCCAGCGAGAGCTGGAGCTCATGGAGACGGTCGAGCTCGTCGGCCTCGTCGCGGTCCCGAGCGACGACGAGCGTGCCCGTCCGGTGCAAGCCCGGGTCGCGGTCCGCTACCTCGATCAGCTCAGCGCAGAAGGGACCGAAGCGCGTCGCCCCTTCGAGGCCCAAGCGCACGAGATCGGCTTCCCCGAAGCCGGCCTCCGTGACCGGCGCCAGCATGCCGGCGGCGACCTGCCAGGCCCCCGGCTCGCCCGCATCGAGCACCGTCGTGCGTAAGCCGCGCTGCTGCGCTCTCCACGCGACCCCCAGGCCGATGGTTCCTCCGCCCACGATCACGACGTCTTGCGTTGGCACTTCTGTCGCCCTCCCTACGCCGGCATTACCCGGGTCAGGTTCCACGGTCGGTGGCTTCGGACCACCCTCTCAGCCCTGGCGGGCTCCCGTTGTTGACGCGTCTATGGTAGCGCCGGTGACCCCGCGCGAACGCCTTCAGGACGCCCAGTTGTACCTCGTCTGCGACGCGCGGCCACGCACGTTCCTCGACGACTGCCTGCGTGGCGGGGTCGAGCTCGTTCAGCTGCGCGACGGGACGCTTGACGACCAGTCGGTCATCGAGGCGGCCCGGCCGTTCCGAGCCGCCGCCGACGCCCACGGCGCCCTCTTCATCCTCAACGACCGCCCCGACCTCGTCGAGGCGTGCGGCGCAGATGGGGTCCACGTCGGCCAGGAGGACGCGACGCCCGCGGAGGCTCGCGCGATCGTCGGACCCGACCGGATCGTCGGACGGTCCACCCACGCCCCCGAGCAGGCCGACGCCGCGCTCGCCGACCCGGACGTGGACTACCTCTCGATCGGACCGGTGCACGAGACGCCGACCAAACCGGGGCGCCCGGCGGCGGGCCTTACGTACGTGGAGTACGCCGCGCACGCGGTGGGGCAGAGCAAGCCGTGGTTCGCGATCGGGGGCCTCGACGAGGACAACCTCGAGGCGGTGCTCGAGCGTGGGGCTCGACGGGTCGTCGTCGTGCGCGCGCTGACGGAGTCCCCTGATCCCCCGGCGAGCGCCAGAGCGCTGCGCGCCGCGCTCGAGGTGCCCGTTGGCGCGTAGCCGCAAGCGTCGACCTCCCGCGCCCGCCGCGCCCGCCGCGGGCAACATGGCCCGGGGCTACGCACGCGCGCGCGTGAGGGACGACGCCGTCCGCGCGCACCTCGAGCCGCTGGCCCCGGGGGAACGCCCGCGCGTGGTGACGGTCGCCGCCGCGGTTGCCGCGTCGATCGCGCTCGCCAACGTCGTCCTGCTGCTGGCGGGCTGGGAGGTGCAGGGCGAGAAGGTACAGCCGACCGGCGTGCTGATCTTCGCGGTGCTGATGCTCGTGGGGGCGGTCGGGATGTGGCAGGGGCGCTATTGGGCGGTGCTCGGCTTCCAGGCGTTGCTCGGTATCTCGATCCTGTTCTCCTCCCTGTCGCTGCTCGTGGCGTCGAACGTCCGGGCGGCGGTGCTCTCCTTCGTGCTCATCATCGCCAGCGGAACCCTGTTCTGGTTCCTCGTGCGCGCGATGGCCCGCCTGAAGATGCCCCAGCGCCCGGCCCGCGGCTGAGCTGCGCCGGCCTTGTAGTGTCAGAGCCCATGGCTGAGAACGCGTACGACTGCATCGTCATCGGCTCAGGTCCTGGAGGCTACGTGGCCGCCATCCGCGCCGCACAGCTCGGCATGAAGACGGCCGTCGTCGAGAAGGGCGACATCGGTGGGCGCTGCCTCAACGTCGCGTGCATTCCGGCGAAGGCGGTGCTGCGCGTCGCCGACATCATGTCCGACGTGGCGGAGGCGGAGGAATTCGGAATCCAGACGAACGGCTCGGGCGTCGACTTCGGCAAGGTGGGCGATCGCCGGCGCAAGGTCGTTTCGACGCTGACGGGCGGCGTGGCCGGCCTCATGAAGAAGAACAAGATCGACGTCATCGAGGGCCACGGCTCGGTCACGGACGATGGCGCGGTCATGGTCGACGGCGCGGGAAAGATGGAAGCGAGCAAGGCGGTCATCCTGGCCACGGGATCCATCCCCAAGCCGCTGCCCGGCATCGAGTTCGGCGGCCGGGTGATCGGCACGGAAGAGGCGTGGGCGTTCGACGAGCTGCCCGCCTCGCTGGCCATCCTCGGCGCCGGCGCCTCGGGCGCCGAGCTGGCGTCGGCCTACGGGCGCCTGGGCTCCGAGGTGCTGCTCTTCGAGGCTCTTGATCGGGTGCTCCCGAGCGAGGACGCGGACATCTCCAAGGCTGCGGGCCGTGCGCTGGCCAAGCAGAACATCAGGATCCACACGGACACATTCGTGAAAGACGTCGAGTCCGGCGAGGACAAGGTGTCGCTCACCTTCGGCGACGAGTCGGTCGAGGTCGACTTCGTGGTGATTGCCGCGGGCCGGGCTCCCGACGTCGAGGGGCTGGGACTCGACGGAGCCGGGGTGAAGCTCGAGGACAACGGGCTGATCGCGGTGGACGGCGCGCAGCGCACGTCGGTCAAGGGCGTGTACGCGATCGGCGACCTCGTGCACGGTCCGGCCCTTGCCCACAAGGCGTCAGACGAAGGCATCATCGCCGTGGAGGATGCGGCGGGCATGGAGACACACGCGATCGAGTACGTCGACATCCCCCGTGCGACCTTCTGCACCCCCAACGTCGCCTCCTTCGGGCTCACCGAGGCGCAGGCGCGCGAGCAGGGTTACGACGTCACGGTCGGCAAGATCAGCTTCGGCGCGGTCGGCGCCGGCACGGTCCTCGGCGACCGTGGCGGGATCATCAAGATCATCGGCGACAGGCAGTACGGCGAGCTGATCGGCGGACATATCGTGGGCGCGAAGGCCACCGACCTGATCCAGGAGCTGGTCAACGCCCGTGCGCTCGAGGGCGGCTATCACGAGGTGGCCCGAATCGTCCACGGACATCCCACGATGTCCGAAGGCGTCATGGAGGCCGCGCGAGCCGCCGACGGCTGGCTCGTCCACGGCTGACGTCGGGCGCCCACTATGGCCCCAGGCCACGGCGCGGGGGGAGGGCCGGTCTTCTACTTCGACCTGGCCTCGCCTGACGCGTATCTGATGGCAGAGCGTGTTCTGCACGAGCTACCCGAGTTGGCCGAGTGGCAGCCCGTGTGGCTCGGAGGGCTGCGAGCCGGTGAGCTGGGTGGCTTCCGCTGCGCGCAGGAGATCGCGAGCTTGCAGGAGGACATCGAGCGCGGCGCGCGCAAGCAGGGGCTCCAAGCCGTTCGCTGGCCTGATCCGTTCCCCGCCGACTCCCGCTGGGCGATGCTCGTCGCCACCTACGCCAAGCAGATCGGGCGCACCGTCCCCTTCACTCAAGCCGCCTTCCGGCAGGCGTTCGCGGGGGGACGAGATCTCGGGGACCCCGACTGGGTGCTCATCGCCGCGGCGGCCTGCGAGATGCACCCGACCGCGGTGAAGAAGGGCGCCGGGCTCTCGTCGATCGCGGCCCGCCTGGACGAGGCGACGCGGGCGGCCGCCGCGGCCGGCGTGCTCGACGTACCGGCCATCCGGGTCGGCAATCGCGTCTTCCATGGCGACGCCGAGCTCGAAGGGGCTGCCGACGTGCTGCGCGAGCGGGCGGGGTGTTAGTGACCCGCGCGAACCGTGCCTTCGAGCTGCGCACTACGCGCGACAGCGTCGAGGTGGTCGAGATCGCGTCGGGCGAGGTCGTGTTGTTCTGGGACACACCGCCCGACCGCACGCGCCGTCTGGCCCGCGCCCTTCGCGGTGACCTGGCCGGTCTCGAGTCCGAAGCCTTCCTCGAGCGCTGGCGCGCCTTCGAACTTTCGTGAAGCCGCTGACCGTCATCCGCTTCGGGCTGCCTGCGATGCTCGTCGCACTTGGTGTGGCACTGATCCTGGTCGGCGACGACGCCGCGGTCGGCGCGGGCGTGGTGATCATCGGCTGCGCCGGGCTCGTGTCCCTGGCCAACCTTCTGGTGCGGTTTTCGGTCAACGAGATGCAGGACCGCACCCGCGACCAGGACGCGCGAGACTTCTACTCAGCACACGGGCGCTGGCCGGATGACCCTGAGCCGCAGTCCACTCCTCCCAAGCCCGCTCCATCCCCGCCCGGCGAGCACCCCGGCGTCATCTCCCGGCCGGTCGCCGATCAAGAAGGGCGAACGCGGCCGCTCCGACCGCGGCGCCCGCCGCGCCGACCGCACCAGGGACCGTGAGCGAGTCCGCGAGCACGTGCGAGGCGACGAAGGAGGCCAGCGCGACGCCCGCCACCGTGAGTTGCCCCGTCACGCTCGCCCGTCCACGGGCCCGCCAGGCGCAGGCCGCGAGGAGCGCGACCATGACGGCGCCACCAACCGGCCGCACGCCGCTGGCCTGTGCGATCGCGAACCCGATCGGCAAGGCCGCGGCCGCCACGGGCCACACAGGAGCGTCGCTGTCGAGCGCGGGCACCGACAGCGCGCGGGTCATCTCAGCGCCTTGCGCCCGAGGCGGTCGAGGGTAGCCTGGATGACCGGGCCGTAGCTCAGGCCCAGCGCTCGCTCGAGCACTGGAGGAGCGCTGAGATCGATGGAGACGACGCAACCGCCATCTTCCCGCGGCTCGACGCGATGCGCCATCTCGACCAGCCCGAATCCGACCTGCCAGGTCCACGACCGCCCAGCGCGCTTGGAGACGATCTTGGCCGGTACGGGCACCACTCCGAGCAGCCTGGCGGCTCCGACCGCCCCCGTACGGACTTCGGGGGCGCCCAGGCCCCATGCGCCGCGCACATGCGGCGCCCACCGAGACCACGCCTCGGGCCTGGAGAGCAGGTGCCACGCAGCGTTGGGAGACGCCGCTGAAGAAGACGACCAGGTCCGCATGCTCTTCTTCTACCCGCGGACGCGCACGATGGCTCACTGCCTGAGCCTGCGGCACCTTCGGTCGCCCCCCCGGTTCAGAGATCGTTGACCCGGCCGATTACACCGGGAGCGACCGGTCCGTCGTCCTGCCCACGGCGGGCCGGCCGCTTTCTCCCGTGCCGTGGCGGCCCCGCTTGCACTCCGTGCGTCGCCGTTACGCTTCCGCGCATGCCCGACGTCCCGATGCCCCGCCTGTCCGACTCCATGGAGGAGGGCACGATCCTCAAGTGGCTGAAGTCCGACGGCGACGGAGTCGCCAAGGGCGAGGAGCTCGTGGAGATAGAGACGGACAAGGCCAACATGACCTACGAGTCAGAGACCAGCGGGACGCTCGCCATCGTCGCCCAGGAGGGCGCCACGCTTTCGATCGGCGACACCATCGCGCGCATCGGTGACGCGCCGGATACCCGCGGGCAAGCAAACGACGACGAGCCGGCCGAGACGGAGCCCGTCGCCGCCACCGCCGGCGTGGTCGCCGACGACGACAACGGACTCGCGACGGCCTCCCCCGTCGCCAAGCGGATGGCGCGCGAGCTGGGTCTCGAGCTCTCCGAGGTAGAGGGCACGGGCCCCGGCGGTCGGATCATCAAGGCGGACGTGGAGGCAGCGGGCCGCAGCCAAACCGGACCAGAACCGGCAGAACCGGCCGAACCGGCCGAACCGGCCGAACCGGCAGCCGAGGATCTGCCGCCGGCGCCCGCCCCGGTCGCCACCGGCGGGAGCGGAACGGCCAAGGGCGAAGTCACCCGGCAGGAGCTCACGCGCCTGCAACAGGTCGTCGCCCGGCGGATGGCCGAGTCCAAGGCCACCGCGCCTGAGTTCGTCCTCAACGCCGAGGTCGAGATGGACGCCGCCATGGCGGTGCGCGAGCAGCTCAAGGAGATGGCGCTCTCCAGCGGACGCCCGTCGCCCTCCGTGAACGACATGGTGGTCAAGGCGTGCGCGCTTGCCCTCCGCGATTTCCCGCGCGCCAACGGCGCCTATCGCGACGGGCAGTTCGAGCTCTACTCGCGCGTCAACGTCGGGATCGCGGTCGCCGCCCGGGACGCCCTGGTGGTGCCGACGCTGTTCGATGCGGATCGCAAAGGGCTCGGTGAGATCGCGCGTGACTCGCGAGCACTGGCCGAGCGCGTGCGAGCCGGTGCGATCACCCCGCCCGAGCTCTCCGGCGGCACCTTCACGGTGTCGAACCTCGGGATGTTCGGCATCAAGGGGTTCACCGCCGTGATCAACCCGCCACAGGCCGCGATACTCGGGGTTGGTGCGATGACCGAACGGCCGGCGGTGCGCGACGGCCGGCTCACGACGCGATTCATGATGGACGTGACCCTCACATGTGACCATCGCATCCTCTACGGCTCGGACGCCGCCGGATTTCTGGCGCGTGTCCGCGACCTGCTCGAGCGGCCGCTGGCGATGTCGCTGTAATTTCAGTCGAAGCCGCTTCCGGCCCGATACGCGCTGTTCGGAACCCGGTCCGTATCGACGGTCACGCCGGCCGGCCGCTGTTCCGTCTTGACGAACATGCAGAGCCAGCGCTTGGGGTCGCGGCCCGGGACGCAGGAGCGGTAGACGTCATCGTCGACCCGGATCATGTCGAGGCCGGCGAGCCCGGCGCGAAACTCGGGGTCCGCGGAGCTCGCGACGTAGTTGTGCACGCTTGCGATGGCGGCCGCCTCGGCCTGGCGCTCGGCGGCGACCACCGGTCGATGGAGAAGTCCGGCCGAGCCCACCGCGACGGCGACCCCGACGACGAGCGTGGTGCCCGCGTAGTTGTCGGCGATGAACCGCGGCAGATCGGGGCGGCGGCGCCGGAGCCGGCGGCCACCCACCGGAGCGAGCACTGCCACCACGAACAGGTTGAGAAAGCCCGCGATGAGCACCGCGCCCACGACGCTGCCCGGGCCCTCGCCGTAGATCGGTAGGTAGTGCAGCAGCAGGCCGTCGGCGAGGGTGAGCGCGGCGAAGCACGGCCAGAGCCACGCACCTCGCATCCGCCACCGCAGCCGGGTCATCCACTCCCGCTCCATCTTGAGCAGGGTACCCTTCGCCATGCCGTTGCCGGAGATCCCGGAACGGGTTGACCTGGGCGCACCGGCGATCCCGAGCCGCCTGAAGAGATGGAGAGAGAGGAGCGCACGCATCGTGGCGACAGGAACCGCTCGGCCCGCGGAGTCCGAGGCCGCCGGAGCTTCGGCGCACTTGACCCCTGACGATCGTGTCGGCCTCCTGCGAGCCATGCTGACCATGCGCGGGATCGAGGAGCGCGCGATGACGCTCTACCGGCAGGGGAAGGTACCCGGCTCCTTCTACGACGGCTACGGCCAGGAAGCCGTGTCGGCTGGAGCCACATGGGCCATGGCGCCCGAGGATCGACTCTGCATCCTCCACCGCGACCTCGCCGCACACCTCATCCGCGGCGTGCCCCCGGCACGGATATTCGCCCAGTACATGGGTCGCGACGGCGGTGTCACAGGTGGGCGAGAGGGGAACGTGCACTTCGGCGATCGCAACCTCGGCTGCGTCGGTATGGTCTCGATGCTGCCCGACATGATGCTCGTGGCGGCGGGCATGGCCATGGCCTTCAAGCTCCGTGACGAGGCACGCTGCGCGATCACCTGGTTCGGTGACGGCTCGACGTCGCGCGGCGACTTCCACGAGGCCATGAACTGGGCCGGCGTGCAGAAGCTGCCAGTCATCTTCGTCCTCGAGAACAACCAGTACGCCTATTCCACGCCGACCGCCGGTCAGTTTGCGGTCAATCCCGTCGAACGCGCCGCGGCCTACGGATTCCCGGGCTTCACGGTCGACGGCAACGACGCGGAGGCGATGTTCGAGGCCACCCGCGTCGCACGCGAGCGGGCGATCGCCGGCGATGGGCCGACACTCCTTGAAGCGGTGACGATGCGCATGCACGGCCACGCCGCCCACGACGACATGAAGTACGTGCCGTCAGAGCTCGTCGAGAAGTGGCGCGCGAAGGATCCGATCGACCTTCAAGTGCGACGGGCCGAGACGCTCGACGTGGACGTCGAGGCTCTTCGCGCGGGGATCAAGGCCGAGATCGAGGCCGGCGTCGACGAGGCGCTCGCGATGGCGATGCCGGACGGCGACACGGCAACAGACCGCCTGTTCGCCGAAGATGAAGCGCTGCTCTCCAACGGGAATGGCCCCTGGAGCGGCTTCGCCCACTCCGGAGACGACGCCTGATGCCGACCATGACCTATCTGCAGGCGATCTCGGACGCGATGCGCGTGGAGATGCGGGCCGACGAGCGGGTCTTCGTCATGGGCGAGGACATCGGGGCCTTCGGTGGGGCGTTCAAGGTCACCGACGGTTTCCTGGACGAGTTCGGCGGCCACCGCGTGATGGACACGCCGCTCGCCGAGTCGGGCATCATCGGGACGGCGGTCGGCGCGGCCGTCGAAGGGATGCGACCGATCTGCGAGATGCAGTTCTCGGACTTCATCTCCTGCGGCTTCGACCAGCTCGTCAACGTCGCCGCGAAGATGTACTACCGACAGGGCCTGTCGGTGAACATCACCGTGCGGCTCCCGAGCGGCGGCGGCTTCTCGGGCGGCCCGTACCACTCGCAGAATCCCGAGGCCTGGTTCATGCATTCCCCAGGCTTGAAGGTCGTCGCCCCGTCGACGGCGCAGGATGCCAAGGGCCTGTTGATCAAGGCCATCCGCGACCCGAACCCGGTCGTCTTCATGGAGCATAAGCACCTATATCGGCGCGTCAAGGGCGACGTGACGGCGGGCTCCTACGAGACGCCGTTCAACGCAAGGCTCGCGCGTCAAGGGAACGACCTCACGGTGATCGCCTACGGCGCCATGGTGCACACGGCCCTCGAGGCCACCGAAGACCTCGACGGCGCATCGGTCGAAGTCCTCGACCTCCGCTCACTGGTGCCGCTCGACGAGGAGGCAATCCTCGCCAGCGTGCGCAAGACGTCAAAGGTGGTGATAGTCGACGAGGCGAACATGACGTGCGCGGCCGGCGCTCAGGTGGCGGCACTGATCGCCGAGAAGGGCTGGGAGGACCTGGATGGCCCGGTCGTGCGCGTGGCCACGCCCGATGTCCCCATCCCCTTCTCCCCCACCCTCGAACAGGCGGTCCTGCCGCAGGTCGAAGACATCAAGGAGGCCTGCCGTGAGCTCCTCGCCTATTGAACGGCGGCCGGACGAAGCCACTCCCGATCAGGGGCCGGGCACGGACGCCCCTCCTTTGGTCGACCTCACCATGCCGCAGATGGGCGTCTCCGTGGTCGAGGGCACGGTGGCCGAATGGAAGAAGCAGGCCGGCGACCGGGTCGAGCGCGACGAGATCATCTGCTCGATCTCCACGGACAAGATCGATACCGACGTCGAGTCGCCGGCCAGCGGGCGCGTGGCGGAGCTGCTCGTCGAAGTCGGCGCCACGGTGGAAGTCGGCGTCGTGCTGGCACGGATCGCGACGGAGGATGCCGGGCAGAACGGTTCGGCTTCGAGCGCCGGCACGAGCGAGGCCACGGTGGCACTGGAAGCACCCGGCGACGCGGGAGAGCTCCAGGGCGACACGGCGGTCGAGCACGACGAGACCGCGACCGAGAGCACCTCGCTTCCTCGAAACCACGGGCCGCGGCGGTACTCGCCCGTGGTCATGCGGATCGCCGCCGAGCATCGGATCGACCTCGAGGAGATCGACGGCACCGGGCGGGGCGGCCGGGTGCGCAAGCCCGACGTGCTGGCCTTCCTTCAACGCGGCACGGGAGCTCGGGCGGCGGAGGAGCCGCCCATGCACATCGAGTCGCCCTACAAGCCCGAGCGGATCCCACCGAAGCCGCCGAAGTCGGCGCCCGCGCCTGCCGTGGCCGGCGCCCTCGGCTCGGCGACGAGCGGCCCGCTCTCGCGCATGCGCCAGGCGATCGGCGGACGGATGCTCGAGTCGCTGCAGACGACGGCGACGTGCACCACCATCGTCGAATGCGACATGAGCGCTGTGCAAGCGGCGCGCGCACGCAGCGGCTTCACCTACCTGCCCTACGTCGCCCGGGCCACCGTCGAGACCCTCGGTGAGTTCCCGTCGCTGAACGCCACCCTCGAGGATGAAACCTTCACGCAGTACGACTCCGTGCATCTCGGCATCGCGGTGTCGCTCGGGCAGGGTGGGCTGATCGTGCCCGTCATCCACCACGCCCAGGATCTCTCGGTGGAGGGCCTGGCCGGGCGGATCAAGGGGCTTGCGCGCAAGGCGCGCGACAATGAGCTGACGCCCGACGATGTGCGGGGCGGGACGTTCACGATCACCAACCCGGGCGCCTTCGGCGCGGTGCTGGCGACGCCTGTCATCAACCAGCCCCAGGTGGCGATCCTCGACTGCGAAGCCGTCGTGAAGAGGGCGGTGGTACTGACGGACGAGCGCACCGGAGCCGATTCGATCGCGATCCGCCCCATGACCTACTTCTGCATGTCGTGGGACCATCGGGCGCTCGACGGTGCGCTTGCCGCGCAGTTCCTGACGGCGCTGCGCGGGCGCCTCGAGGCGACGATCTGACCCCTCCACAGCGCGAGGCGCGCCGCTCTGGCTCAAGACGCCGGCCGCACGGCCGACTAGGTGGACATGTGGGATAGGGAATGGCTGGAGACCCTGGTGGCCAACGTGCCGGGCGCCGTCTACCGCTGCGCTCTCGCGACCGATTGGGAGATGCAATTCGTGAGCCGGGGGATCGAGGAGATCACCGGCTATGGCGCGGCGGAATTCATCGGCAACCACGCGCGCTCCTTCGAGAGCGTCATCCACCCCGACGACCGCCTCGGCGTCGAGCAGGCGGTCGAGGCCTGTGTGGCACGCCGCGACCCGTTCGTCACCGAGTATCGCGTCGTGACGCGGACCGGCGACGTGCGATGGGTCCACGAGCAGGGACGGGCCGTCTTCGACGCGGACGGAGCCGTGCTCTACCTCGACGGGACGATCTTCGACATCGACGAGCGCAAGCGGCTCGAGGCGCAGCTGGACCATCTCGCCCACCACGACGCCCTCACCGGGCTCCCGAACCGGCGGCGGCTCATCGACGACCTCGACCTTCTCGACGGCCGCCACATCCTGGTGTTCTTCGATCTCGACGGCTTCAAGGCGTACAACGACGCCTTCGGGCACATCGAAGGTGACCTGCTCCTGCGCCGGCTCAGCTGCAAGCTGGCGACCGCCGTCGTCCCACACGGCGTGGCTTATCGGCTCGGGGGAGACGAGTTCTGCTTCCTCGCGCCGGTCGACGACGAAGACGGCCGCGGCTTGATCGCGCCGTGCCTCGAGGCGTTGAGCGAGGACGGGGAGGTCTTCACGATCAGGTCGTCGTGGGGCAGCGTGCTGCTGCCCGACGAAGCCCGTGAGGCCACCTCGGCTCTCGTCGTCGCGGACGATCGCATGTACGCCAACAAGGGCGGCGGTCGCGCGTCCGCCCGGCAGCAGACGCGCGACGTCGTCCTCCGAGTCATGGCCGCGCGCCATCCGGGTCTGCATGAGCACGGCGGGGCCGTCGCCCTGCAGGCCAGGTCGGTGGCGCAGCGGATGGGCCTGGACTCCGGGCAGCTCGACGACCTGGAGCGCGCCGCAGAGTTGCACGACATCGGGAAGATCGCCATCCCCGACGCCATCCTCAACAAACCGGGACCCCTCAACGAGGAGGAGTGGCGGTTCATGCGCCGCCACACGGTCATCGGCGAGAACATGCTCAGCGCGGCACCGGCGATGGCGTCCATCGCCAGGCTGGTGCGCTGCTCGCATGAGCGCTGGGACGGGGGTGGCTATCCGGACGGACTGAGGGGGGAGATGAGCCCGTTGGCCAGCCGCATCATCTTCGTCTGCGACGCCTTCGACGCCATGCTGTCCGAGCGGCCCTACGATCCGGGCCGGAGCGTCGACAGTGCCCTGGCCGAGCTCGTCCGCTGCGCCGGCTCCCAGTTCGACCCGGCGGTCGTCGCCGCGCTGCTCGCCGAAGTCGCCGAATCTGCGCTGGCCGAAGTCGCCTGAGCCTCGCCGGAAGCGCTCGTCGACCCGAGAGGTACCCTGGATCGCGTGAGAGAGCTGCTCGTGTGTCACCTGGGACAGGTCGAGTACCAGGCGGCGGTGGCGCTGCAGGAGGAGCTGCGGGCCAGGGTGCGGTCGGGCGAGATCGGCGACGTGCTGCTGCTGCTCGAGCACCCAGCCGTCTACACCCGCGGGCGTCGGTCAGACGACTCGGAGATCCCGATGGGCGAGGAGTGGTACCGGGCGCAGGGCGTCGACGTGGTCAAGACGAATCGCGGCGGCAAGCTCACCTATCACGGCCCCGGACAGCTCGTGGGCTATCCGATCATGCGCATCGTCGACGTAATCGCGTACCTGCGCACCATGGAGGACGCCATCTCGGCCGCGCTCGCCGAGAAGGGCGTCTCCGGAGGACCACGCGAAGGGCTGACGGGCGTGTGGGTGCAGGACCGCAAGATCGGCTCGATCGGCGTGCACGTCTCCCACGGCGTGACCGCCCATGGCTTCGCGATCAACGTCGAAAACGACTTGACGCCCTTCGAGTGGGTCGTGCCCTGTGGCATCTCAGGCGTGAAGATGACCTCGTTGACCAACGAGTCGCCGTCCACGGACCCTGACCTGTTCGCCGACTTCCGGATTCGAATCGCCGCAGCCTTCGCCGCCGCCCATGGGCGCAGCCCGCGGCTGGTGGCACCCGAGCGACTCGGGGCGCTGGGGCTCACGCCCGCGTGAGCGCCACCGGGCGGCTCGACTCCCTGCACCGCCGGGGAGCCGCCGTCCTCGCTCGCATACCGCACGAGCGCGCGAGGGGCACGGCCCTGCGCCGGTACGGCTCGGCGCTGCATCGGGGGAGCGCCGTCGAGTGCCCACTCTGCGGCGGGCGCTACCGGCACTTCAAGCCGGCGTGGAACCGCGGCAACGCCCTGTGCTGGCGGTGCGGCTCCCACGAGCGCCACCGCGCGACCTGGATCCTCCTCACCCGCCGGCCCGAGCTGCTCGAGGGCGCCGGGTCCCTGCTGCACTTCGCTCCCGAATGGTGCCTCGAGCAACGGCTTCGATCCGTGCCCGGGCTGCGCTACGTGACCGCCGATCTCGATCCGGCGCTCGGCGACCTCGCCCTCGACGTCACCGCGATAGACCTCCCGGACGCGAGCTTTGACGCCCTCCTGTGCTCCCACGTCCTCGAGCACGTCCTCGACGACCGGGCCGCCATGCGCGAGCTGCACCGGGTGCTGGTCCCGGGGGGATGGGCCCTCGTCATGGTGCCGCTCGACCACTCCCGGGCGACGACCTTCGAAGACGCGTCGATCGTGACGCCCCAGGCGCGGCAGGCGGCGTTCTGGCAGTCAGACCATGTCCGCCTGTACGCGCCCGACATCGCCGAGCGGCTGAGCGCCGCCGGCTTCGCCGTCGAACGCAAGCGGCTCACCGACGCGCTCGGGCCCGAGCTGGCGAGCCGCTATGGGCTGCTCGCGCAAGACGACCTGTTCCTCTGCAGGCGCTCGGTAGTCTGAACCCGAGTGAGCACGACCGAGCGCATCCACGTCACACGGTCCCGCGCCAACCCGGGCGGGATGGACGTCACGAAGATCATCGGTACGGAGCAGGAGCCGTTCCGAGGCCGCAAGCCTCCGTGGTTCAAGGTCCCGCCGCCCGGCGGCCCGACCTACCGCAAGCTGAGCGACATGGTGCGCGACGAGTCACTTCACACCGTCTGCCAGGAAGCCGCCTGTCCCAACGTCGGCGAGTGCTGGGAGCGCGGCACCGCCACCTTCATGATCCTGGGTGACACGTGCACGCGACGCTGCGGGTTCTGCAACGTCAAGACGGGCAAGCCGACCTGGAACGATCCGCTCGAGCCGCTGCGCGTCGCGCGCTCCGTGGCCAAGATGGGTCTGCGCCACGCCGTGATCACGAGCGTGGATCGTGACGATCTACCCGACTACGGCGCCGGCGCGTTCGTGGGTGTGATCCGCTCCATCCGGCTGCAGGCGCCCGACTGCAAGGTGGAGGTCCTCACGCCTGACTTCCGCGGCGAGGAGATGCCCTTGGCCAAGGTCATCGCCGAGCGCCCCGACGTGTTCAACCACAACGTGGAGACCGTCCCGCGCCTGTATCCCGTCGCCCGTCGAGGGTCGAAGTTCCTGCGCTCGGCTCGCGTGTTGCGCAACGCGAAGGAGATGGGCGGCGACGAGGTCACCACGAAGTCCGGTCTCATGGTCGGCCTGGGCGAGACCCATGACGAGATGGTGGAGACGTTCGGCCTCCTACGCGAGCACGGCGTCCAGGTCCTCACGGTCGGGCAATACCTGCGCCCGACCGAGCGCCACCTGCCCGTGGTGCGCTACTGGCATCCCGACGAGTTCAAGGCGCTCGAGACCGCCGCCTATGACCTCGGCTTCGATCACATCGCCGCGGGTCCGCTGGTGCGTTCGAGCTACCACGCCGACGAGCACGTCAAGCAGGACCGCCCGGGCACCGGGCCGCTGGCCGCCTAGCGGGCGTCCGGCCGTGTTCCCCCTCAAGGACAACATCCCGACGGACCGGCTGCCGTTCGTCACCATCGCGCTCATCGCGCTCAACGTGCTCGCGTACTTCTTCTTCCAGAAGGGCGGGCTCTCGTTCGGTGATCCGTCCTCGCCGAGCTACATGAGCAACCTGATCGACTACGGCGCGATCCCGTACGAGCTGACCCACCCGGGAAAGGAGTGCGATGCGGTCGGCCAATCCATCGCGTGCGAGGGCCAGGTCGGGGTGTCAGGCACGGCGGACCCTCAGCCGAGCGCCTACGTCACCGCCTTCACCGCCATGTTCATGCACGGAGGGCTGCTGCACCTTGGCGGGAACATGCTCTTTCTGTGGATCTTCGGCAACAACGTCGAGGATTCGATGGGGCGCGTGAAGTTCCTCGCCTTCTACCTCCTCGGCGGAATCGCGGCCCTTGGAGCACAGATCCTGATCGACCCGAGCTCGACCGTGCCGACCATCGGCGCTTCAGGCGCCGTGGCGGGGGTGCTCGGCGGTTACCTGCTGCTCTTCCCGCGCGCCCGCGTGCTGACCGTGATCTTCATCATCTTCTTCTTCACGATCCTCGAGCTCCCGGCGATCCTGATCCTGGGCTTCTGGTTCCTGCAGCAGGTGCTGTTCGGCTACTTCGACCTCGCCAACCCGACGGGTGGAGGCGGCGGGGTCGCGTACTTCGCCCACATCGGCGGGTTCGTCTTCGGGCTGCTGGCGATCAAGCTCTTCGCGACCCGTCGGAGGAACCGCCGGGGTGGCGGCGAGCTGGCCGCGACCTGATGCGCAGGGCCGTCCTCGGCGTCGCCCTCGCCTTCACGGCCATCTTCGGCTTCCTGACCTTCTTCGTCCTCTTCACGAGCGGCCTGGACCTGCTCGTGGTCATCTCGCTTCTCGTTCTCGCAATTATCGGCTTCGGAATCCTCGGAGCACTGGCACAGCCGCCGCAGGACCGGTAAGGATGGGGGCACGCGATGCCCTACACGCTCTTTCAAGGCGGCCGGCGGCGGCGGCGAGGATCGCGGCGCCCGGTGTGGGCGCTCGCGCTGCTCGTGGCCGCGGCGGCCTGCCTCGGGGTCTTCACCACACAGACCGGTGAAGGCGTGAATCGCCGTTCGGCGCCCGTTGCGGCGGTTCCGATCCCGCTCACCGCCGACGTCGCCCGCCCGCCCGCGGGGGGTGGTACCGCTCCGGCACCACTGGGCGTCCGCGTCGAGGAGTCCCGCGACCGCGTGCCGCTCCACTTCAAGCGGCCGCCCCGCTCGGGCCTGCTGTTCGACCTCGACACGGGCCGGGTGCTGTGGCGCCGGGACCCGACGCGCACGCTTCCGATCGCGTCGCTGACCAAGATGATGACCGCGCTGGTGGTGGACGATCGCGTCCCCCGCGGCGACAAGGTCCGTATCACGCGCGAGGCGCTCGCCTACAGGGGTTCCGCCGTCGGGGTGCTGCCGCTCGGCAAGCGCATCAACGTGAACACCATGCTCCACGGGCTGCTCCTGCCGTCGGGCAACGACGCGGCGATCGCTCTCGCCCAGCACGCGGGGGGCACCGTGCCGGGCTTCGTCGGGCTGATGAACGCCTCAGCCACGAGGATGGGGCTGGGCTGCACCCGCTTCTCGTCTCCCGACGGCTACCGCAACCGGGGCAACCACTCCTGTGCCGCGGACCTGGCCGCGATAGCCCGCGCCGTGCTGCGACGCCCGCGCCTGGCGCGGATCGTCCGGCGGCGGCAGGCCGCCCTCCCCTTCC
>JAABUN010004428.1_pt1 | contig 19193 bp, 15 predicted proteins | sample 5559311 | NCBI WGS metagenome assembly JAABUN01 (sample SAMN10711877, study PRJNA513370) | rock metagenome | isolation source: Antarctica rocks | place: Antarctica: Victoria Land, Siegfried Peak sud | reverse complement strand
GCCGGTCGATCACGCTCGCGGTTCGTTGTCCCTCCGCATTTGACCACTACCCCTGCTTCCCTTCGATAGTTTCTTGAACATTTCAGTTGCAGAGGGCGAATTTATGCGCTGAACAGAAAATCAAACTGTCGCAACCTTCGCCGCCACAACCAAAGCCTGCAACAGCCCTTTGCAGCCTCCACAACCCGTTCCCGCGCGGGTTTGAGACATAATTGCGGGCACATCGGCGGCACCGTTTGCCAAACAGGTGCGAATCGCGCCCGCGCTGACGCCATTGCAGTTGCAAACGGCGGTTTCGTCGCTCAAAGCGCTCACATCGTCGCGGGTTTTGCCGATTTTGAAGAGCAGCGCGGCACGGTCTTCGGGCAGCGCCATTTCGCGCTCGAAAATTTGCATCAAACTCGCGGCGCCCGACGCGTCGCCGAGCAGAATCGCGCCCACCAGTTTGCCGTCCCGAATCACCAGTTTCTTGTAGCGATTGCGTTTGCGCTCCAGATACTCGACGACTTCATCGCCCTCACGCTCGGACGGCGCGCCCATCGAAGCCAGTTCGACGCCCATCACTTTGAGTTTCGTCGATGTTTTGGAGCCGAGATAAGCCGCATCGGAGCTTTTTCCGGTCAAAACGTCGGCCAGAACCCGCGATTGCTCCCAGATCGGCGCCACCAGACCATAAACCTGGCCGCGATGCTGGGCGCATTCACCAAGCGCATAAATCTCGTCTTCCCCGTCGCAGCGCATCTGGTCATCGACTTTGATCGCGCGTTCGACTTGCAAACCCGATTCACGCGCCAGTTCGACGTTGGGCGTGATGCCGCACGCGAAAACGATCATATCGGCGCCGATTTCGCTTTCGTCCTCGAATCCAAGTCCCGTCACCGATTCCTCGCCCAATATCCGGCGCGAAACTTTTTCCAGATGCACCGCAATTCCCATCGCTTCGATGGCGCTTTGAAGCAAATCGCTGCCGGTTTGGTCAAGTTGCTGGGCCATCAAACCGCCGCTTCGATTCACCAGATGAACGCGCGCGCCGTGCTGCATCAAACCGCGCGCGGCTTCGAGTCCTAAAAGTCCGCCGCCCACCACAATCGCGCGCGGCGCTTTGGCAGCGTATCCCGCGATACGCGCGCAATCGGCGAGCGTTCGCATTACGAAAACCCCGGCTTTGGGCGCGCCTTCGCGCGTGTTTAAACCCTCAATCGGCGGCACGAAAGCGCGACTTCCGGTTGCGATAATCAGCGTGTCGAAGGCTTCAACCGAATCTTTATCGCCAAAAATTAGCTTTTTTTCGCGGTCGATGCGAATCGCTTTTTCGCCCGCCAAAAGCCGGATTTCGTGTTCCAAATACCATTCGAGCGGGTGTAAAACGATGGATTGCGCGCTTTTGGAGCCGTTCAAAACATCGGACAGCATGACGCGGTTGTAATTGCCGCCGGGTTCGTCGCCAAAAACCGCGATCTCAAAGCGCGCCGCGCCGCCGCGCGCCGCGCCGCCGCGCGCCGCGCCGCCGCGCGCCAAAATGTCGGACGCGATGCGCGCGCCCGCCATGCCGTTGCCGATAATCACTAATTTACGCTTGTTCATGGTGCAGTCTTAAAGGCATCGACCTTTTGCAATACGAGCCAATACAGTTGCAACTTTCGTCATCCTGAGCCTGCGAAGGATCTCGCGTTGCGCTTAAGAGGTTGCGACTGTATTTACACGCTGTCAGTGCTTCAACTTCTCGATTTTTGCGGCGCAGACTTTGAATTCCGGCATTTTGCTGGTCGGATCGAGCGCGGGAATCGTCAGCAGATTGGCGCTGCCCGCGCCGCCCCAATGAAACGGCATGAAAAGCGTGTCGGCGCGAATCGAATCGGTGATTTTGGCACGCGCCAAAGCCTCACCGCGCCGCGACGAGACTTTCACGGCTTCGCCGTCGCCGATTTCCATCTGGCGCGCTAAATCGGGATGAATTTCGACGAAAACCTCGCCGCTCATCGCGTTCAATTGCGCCACGCGGCGCGTCTGCGTCCCGCTTTGGTAGTGCGCCATGACGCGGCCCGTCGTGAAAAAAAGCGGGAAATCGGCGCACGGCGCTTCGGGCAAGCCGCCAAAGCGCACTTCGTGAAAGCGAGCGCGGCCATCGGCGTGCGCGAAACGGTCGAGAAAGAGGCGCGGCGTGTCGTCGTATCCGGCGCGGCACGGCCAGAAAACGCCGTTGTTTTCGAGGATTTTTTCATACGTAATGCCCGAATAATCGGCGGGCGCGCCTTTGGTGACGCGGCGCAACTCATCGAAAATGACGCGCGGTTCGGTTGGAAATTTGTCGCCGCAGCCCAGCTTTTCGGCCAGCGCGCCCAGAAATTGGCAGTCGCTCCGCACGCCATCGGGCGGAGTTTTGGCGGGCGTTCGCAGCAGAACCCGGCCTTCGAGGTTCGTCATCGTGCCCGCTTCTTCGGCCCACTGCGTCGCGGGCAAAACCACGTCGGCCAACAGCGCGGTTTCGCTCAAAAACAGGTCGGAAACCACCAGCAAATCGAGTTGCGCGAGCTTTTTGCGAACGCGTCCGGCGTTTGGCATCGAGACGGCGAGATTGCTGCCCATCACCAGCAGCGCGCGCAAACCATTCTCGTCGCCGATGGAATCGATCAAATCGACGGCGTTTTTGCCGGCGCGCGGCAAATCGGCTTCGTTGATGCCCCAATGCGCGGCGACTTCGCGGCGATGCTTTTCGTCCTCGATTTTGCGATAGCCGGGCAGTTGGTCAGCTTTCTGACCGTGTTCGCGCCCGCCTTGACCGTTGCCCTGTCCCGTTAAAGTGCCGTATCCGTTGAAATGTTTGCCGACTTTGCCCAGGCCCAAGGCGAGGTTGATGAAGCCCAAAACCGTGTCGGTGCCGTTGGCGTGCTGCTCGGCGCCGCGCGCGGTCAAAAACATCGAATTTCCGCTCGCCAAAACGCGCGTCACTTCGCGCAAAGTCGCTTCGGGAACTCCGGTGAGCGCCTCGACGCGCGCCGGCCAATAGGCGGCGACAGCGCGGCGCGATTTGTCGAAATCCGAGGTGCGCGCGGCGATGAAATCGCAGTCCACCAAACCTTCTTCAATGGCGATGTGCAAAAGTCCGTTCGCCAACACTAAATCAGTTCCGGGCGTGATTTGCAGAAAATAATCGGCGTTCGTCGCGGTCGGCGTTTCGCGCGGATCGACCACGATGAGTTTTCCGCCCTTCTCGCGCATTTTCTCGAACCACTGCACAATCGGCGGCATGGTTTCGGCGAGATTGCTGCCCAAAAGCAAAACCGCGTCGGCGCGCGCGATGTCGGGCATCGGAAACGGCAAGCCCCGGTCGATTCCAAAGGCTTTATTCGCTGCCGCCGCCGCGCTCGCCATGCAAAAGCGGCCATTGTAGTCGATATTCGAGGTTTGGAGCGCGACGCGGGCGAATTTGCCCAGCAGATACGCCTTTTCATTCGTCAAACCGCCGCCGCCAAATACGCCGACCGCGTCGCGGCCCCCTTTTCCTTGAATCTCGCCGACTTTTGCGGCGATAAAATCCAAAACTTCGTCCCAACTCGCGCTTTCCAACGCGCCGGATTTCTCGCGGCGTAAAAGCGGCGAGAGCAGCCTTTCGGGATGCTCCAAAAGCTCGACCGAAGTCCAGCCTTTGCGACACATTCCGCCCCGGTTGGTCGGAAAATCGCGCGCCTCGACCGTCCAAACGCCGCCCTTTTGACCGACGTTCATGCCGCATTGCATCGCGCAGTAAGGACAGTGGGTGGGAGTCATTGGAGAGGGAACCGGTCGTTTAAAACTTGCGGGTGAACTCGATGAATCCTAAAGTTGCGTTCGTTTTTCCGGCGAAACTGGTTTTGATGACATCGCCGCCCGCCGCATATCCGAAATACAGACCGATGCTCGATTTGGGGCTGAAGGTGTAGTCGGCGCTGATGTCGAGCAAGTTGGCGAGTTTGGAATTGGCGCCGCTCGGACGGCCCGCGATGCCAAACCCGGTGTCTTGAAAAGCGCCGCCGCCACTGTAAAACAGATCGCTGGACTCGGCCAATTTGAGCGAATGGGCTTCCGAACGCAGACTCAATTTCGGTGTGGGCCGCAGAATCAGTTGCGCGAACAAATCTTCGCTGTTCATCTGGTTGTAAAACGGAAAGCGCGCGTAAAGCCGGGGCGTGGGAAGCGGCGTGAAGAAGGTTTTGTGGTCGCCATCGGCGGCGTTGCCGTCGCCCGATGCGCGGTAATATCCGGCGCGCAGCCAGGGCCGCAGTTTCGAGGTGGGTTGATAGCCCGCTTCGAGCGCGAGGGCATTTCCACTGTGATCCAAGGCGCCCCAGTCGCCGGTTTGCAGCGCGCCCCACGCCAGAAGATCGACTTTTCCCAGCGTTTTGACATAGTTGGCGCCAAGAGTATAAACCTGGATTTTCTCATCGTCGGCGGCGCGCGCGGCGAACGGGCGATTGTCGGTTTTGATGCTTTTAGGCGCCTCGCGCCCGTCTTGATAAGCCATCGCAAAAATGCGCGCGTCGGCGGTTTTTTGTGGCCTGGTATAAGCGCCGTAAAGGAAATTCACCGCGTCGATGTTGTCATTGGCTTCGAGTTGAAACACGCCTTCGGTCGGCCTTGCGCCCACGAGCGTGAAATTGCCACCCGAAACTGGCAGCGAGAGCTGCGCGCCATCGAAAGCGCGCCCGATGTGGGTGAAGCCGAAAGGCCCGATCAGGCGCTGCGACAATCGCTGGGTTTTGAGAAAGTTGAGCGTCGGATTGGCCTGAACCGTTTCGGCGCCATCGCTGAATTCGAAACGGCCCAAACGCGCGGCGCTGCCTTTGCCGAACGAGTTTTTGACGCGCACGAAGGCTTGTTTGATGTTCAGCGCGCCGTCCTGATTGCCGTTGGCCGCGAAGTAGTTGCCGCCTTGTCCCAGCGGCACGCGCCCGCCAACCGGAGCGCCCATGCCGTTGACGGGCTGAAACGAAGCGTCGTCGGGCAGGTTGGTGAGCAGTTGCTGCTGCAAATCGAACTGAAAGTCGAGTTTGGGCGAGGCTTTGAGGGCCGAGAGCCGCAGTTGGTGGCCGGAAAAGGTGTATTGTCCGTCGCCCCCGGCGATTGGCTCGAAGAAGTTGTAATTTTCGACGCGCGAGCGCAGGTATCCTGAAAACGAGAAGCCGCCGACCTGCGCGAAGGGTTTAAGAACCGGTTGAGGGCGCGAAGGCGCGGCGGGCGCGGCGGGCGCGGCGGGCGGGCCACCGGTGTTAGGCGCTGCGGGTGCTGGAGCGCCGGTTTGGGCGGCGGCAGAAGCGGTCAAAAGACCGGAAGCGACGGATAAAAATAAAAGTTTGGAGTTCATTGTTTGGGGAGGGATTAACTTTTCAGGATGGGGATTCATGACCGGTTCCCTCTCCGCTTGCGGGGAGGGTTAGGGTGGGGTCTAACGAAGAGGTTTTCCAGTCTGAAAGTCTTAGATTGAAAGATTCTCGCGTTAGACCCCACCCTAACCCTCCCCGCAAGCGGAGAGGGAACCGGTCACTCGGCGCGTTCACGCCACCATTTCGCGCGCGAACAAGTCCGGCATCGCGGCATCAGGCAATTCGATTTCAAAGCCCGCTTCGTTCATTTCACTCACGGCTTCGCGGTAAAGCTCACTCAAAATCAGCGTCTGCGACAGCGATTCCGCCTCGAAATCGACCTTGGTTTCCAATCCAACCGCGCCGAATTGCTTGAGAAACCACTCGCCATATGACAGGTGCGGCAGATTAAGCCGTCCGCCGTCCGAAAACGCGATTTTGGTCGCGTAATGCTGGCTTCCCGCCTCGCCGCCCAGGTCATATTCGCCTTGCAAACGCCCTTTGATGACTTCATAAGCCGCGCCGACATACTCCGGTTTGGCGAGTTTTTGCGCGGCGCGGTCGAGATTTTTCTCATCATCGAGCCACAAACACGCTTCCAGAAGCGCTTTTATCAAGGCTTTCAACTGTTCGCGGCGTTCTGCGGCGAAAACCGGGTTGACGGCGAGCGCCTTTTCGGGATGATCGGCCCAAATGTCCTGCGAAGCCAGAAAAGTCCAGCCCGCGCCGCGATTGGCAGCCAAAGCATTCCAGGGTTCGCCCGCCGAAAAGCCGTCGATGTTGCCGAGCGAGAGGTTGATCACCATTTGCGGCGGCGGAATCGTTACCACGCGATAATCATCGGGCGAAACACCGGCGGCATCGAGCGCGGTTCGCAGCCAAATGTCGTGAGTGCCGCCCGGAAACGTCGCGGCGAAGCTGAGCGGTTCGCCTTTCACTTCGCGTTGCAGTTCGACCGCGAGTTTGAGCGCGTTCAGATCGCCAAAGGGAATCGGAAACTTGTCGTTGGAGAGCGTAATCGCCTGTCCGTTGGCCGAAAGCGACATCGCAATCGGAACATGGGCGCCTTTGGGTTCGGAAACGCCCACCGCCACGCTAAACGGCAGGCTCCACAGGCAATGCGCGGCGTCGAGTTCGCCGGTGATGAGTTTGTCGCGCACATTCATCCAACTCGAATCCTTGGCGAGTTCCAGCTTGAAGCCGTATTTGTGATCGAGTTCGAGTTCTTTGGCCATCACGAGCGGCGCGCAATCGGTGAGCGGCATGAAACCGACCCTGATCGTGCGCCCGTCGCGCTCCAGCGCCTTTTTCTGCCCCAAACTGCCGACGGTGAGCAGGTCGATGAGCCGCGATTTGATCTCGCTATAGGCGGTCAGGGTTGAAATCAGCCGCTTGTCGCGCGGACGCGGAATCGGCACTTCGATGACCTCGCCAATCGTGGCGCCCGGCCCGTTGGTGAAGACCACGATGCGGTCGCACAGGTAAATCGCCTCGTCGATGTCATGCGTCACCATGAAAATCGTCTGTTTGCGCCCGCCATTTTCCGCCGATTGCCCCCAGATTTCGAGCAATTCGTCGTGCAAAGCGCCTTTTGTCAAGGCATCGAGCGCCCCGAACGGCTCATCGAGCAGCAAAACTTCGGGTTTGGTGGCAAAAGCGCGGGCAATCGCGGCGCGTTGTTTCATGCCGCCCGATAATTGGCCGGGCAACTTGTCGCGGTGCTTGCCGAGTCCCACCATTTCGATGAATTTATCGGCGAGGGCGCGCTTTTCCGACTTCACCATGCTCTTTTCATAGACCGAATCGACGGCTTGAAACACGTTCTCCGACACCGAGAGCCAGGGCAACAGCGCGTAATTTTGAAACACCATCGCGCGGTCGCTGCCCGGCCCTTTGATTTCGCGGCCATCGACCATCACTTTGCCTTCGGTCGGCGGATAAAGCCCGGCGATCATGTTGAGCAGCGTCGATTTGCCGCAGCCCGAATGCCCAATAAAAGCGATGAACTCGCCCTGCGAGACGGTGAGATTGAGGTTTTGAACGGCGGTGTAAACGCCTTTGTTGGTGTCGAAACTTTTTTTGACACCCTGGATTTGAACGAAAGGATTCATGGAAAATTGTCCGTCGCTTGCGCTAACAAGCGGCCCGCGTTCGCTAAAACGCGGGGGATTTGGGAGTCGTTGAATTGTCCTCGCTTCGCTGCGGCCCTTACCCCGGCCTTCGGCCACCCCTCTCCCGCAAGCGGGAGAAGGATGAAATTGCGACGGTTCGGAACTCACTGCGACTTTTCACTTGCGCCCTTCATCCTTCTCCCGCTTGCGGGAGAGGGTGCCGCGAAGCGGCGGGTGAGGGCCGCAGCGCAAGCAAGGATTTACTTTTTGTTCTCGTAACTCAACTTCGCTTGCAAAAAGTCGAAACCGCGATCTAAAATCAGCCCGACCATACCGATGACGATGATGGTGGCGACCATTTCGTCCAAACGGCCATTGTTATAGGCGTCATAGGCGCCGAAACCGATGCCAGAACTGCCCGAAAGCATTTCGGCGGCGACGATAACCAGCCATGCGATGCCCAGACTGAGGCGAAGTCCGGTCAAAATGTGCGGAATCGTGAACGGAAGCAGCACTTTGGAGAGAAAACGTGAGGTCGAAAACTGGAAAACGCGCGACACGGTCTTATATTCTTCGGGCAGGCTTGCCACGCCCATCGCGGTATTCATCAAAGTGGGCCACAGCGAGCAAACCGCGATGGTGGCGACAATCGCCATTGGCGTTGTGCCGTCGCCCATCGAGCGAAAAACGACCTGCGACAACGGAAACCAGGCGAGCGGTGAAACCGGGCGCATCAGGGACGCAATCGGGTCGATGAGGCGTTTGGCAACGGGAATCGAGCCGACGACGATGCCGAGTGGAATGGCGATGAGTGAAGCGAGACCAAAGCCCATGAAGACGCGCCCCAGCGACGCGATGACGAGGTTTCCCACGCCCATCGTGCCATCGGAGTGGACGTAGAACGGCTTGGCGAGCATGGCGCCGAGCGCCTGGGCCGTAACGAGCGGCGTGGGCAAATCTTTGGCAAAGGTCAGACACAGCAACGTCCAAATCAGCAGCAGAATCGAGACGGAAACCAGAAAATAGCCCGCGCCGACGCCTATTTCCTTCAATTTTTGCGCGTTGAGAGAGGGAGTCGCGCTCTTTTTGGCAAGCGGCGCGGGCGCGGCGATGGATGGGTTGTGGGAAAGGGCGGAAGCGTCTTGAACCATGAGAATTGGGAAGTTTTGGGGTGATTTGACCTGTTGCCACGTTTTTGTCATTCAGAGGGGAGCGGTGCGACCCGAAGAATCTCACCTTGCAGCCGTGCTTTCCCCGCGCCAACGCGAGATTCTTCGGGTCGCACCGCTCCCCTCTGAATGACAAAAACGCTAAAAATGCTCGTCGAATCTATTCGCACACAGACTCTTAAGCCAGACGTGACTTAAGAAAGTTTTCGCGCGCGGTATAAATTTTCAGCGCGTCCAAAGGTTTGGCGGGATTGAAAGCGACTTTATCGACATCGACGGTGAAAGGTGTCATATCGTCGCTGGGAACTTTGATTTTCATCTCGTCCGCGACTTCTTTGTAGAGGTCTTGCAGCAAAATGTCATCGACTATTTTTTTGTAATCGGCGGGCATCTCTTTCAATTTGCCGAAACGAACGTATTGAGCCAGAAACCAGATGCCATAACTTTTGCGCGGGAAGTTGGTTAGACCGCCGTTGTGAAACAGCATATAATCTTTGTCTTTGGTGAAGTCTTTGGTGCCGCTCACGCCGCCGAGATTGTATTTGCCCATCAAGCGGTCGGCGATGACTTTGGGATCGGCGCCAGTGTAGGCTTTGGTGCCGATGGCTTCGGCGACTTTCATATTGTTGGTTTTGTCGTCGATGTATTGGCTGGCTTCGAGCATCGCCATCATGACTTTTTTGAGGTCGTCGCGGCGCTTTTCGGCGAAGTCACCGTTGACGACAAGCGCTTTTTCGGGGTGATTTTTCCACAAGTCCTGAGTGGCCACGAAGGTGAAGCCGACACCATCGGCGACCGCTTTGCCGCCCCAGGGTTCGCCGACGTTGAAGCCGTCCATATTGCCCGCCGTCATGTTGGCAACCATCTGCGGCGGCGGAATCACTTTGACGGTCACGGATTTGGGGTCGATGCCCGCCGCCGCGAGGGTGAGATGCATCCACATATCGTGCGTGCCGCCGGGAAATGTCATGGCGAAAGTCGGCTGTTTGCCCGATGCGCGGAGTTTGTCGGTCGCGGTTTTGAGACCGGCGAAATCGCCGTATTTGAGGCCCGCGAAGTTTTTGCTGGAAAGCGTGGTCGCCTGACCGTTGTTGTTGATGATCATGGCGATTTTGAGCGGTGCGCCCTGGGCTTTGGAGACGCCCGACGCAACCGAAAACGGCATTCCGAACAAGCAGTGCGACGCGTCGAGTTCACCCGACGAAAGTTTGTCGCGCACGGCGAGCCAGTTGGCCTGTTTTTGGACTTCGACGGTGACGCCGTGCTTTTTGAAAAAGCCCATTTCCTGCGCCACGACAACCGAAGCGCAGTCGGTGAGCGGAATGAAACCGATTTTAATCGGAGCGCCCGCCGCCGCAGCAGTGGAGGAGTTGGCGGTCGAAGCCGCCGCCACCGTGTCGGTGGTTTGGCCACCGCAACCGGCCAAAACCGCCGAAGCAGCAGTCAGGCTCAGGCCGGCCAGCATCAGTTCGCGTAAAAGTTCGCGTCGGGAGAGATTCATGATGGAAAGGGCGTCGTTGGAGGATTGGAGTTAGCAACGAAAGCGCGTTAGTTAAAGAGTGACCGCGCGATGTTTCGCAGTCCGGGCGCGAGAAGTTTTCTTTGGGTGAAGTTCTGGTTTCCGAAGTGTTTCGCGGGAAGAAAAGTGGGGATAACGCGTTTCGGTGGTGGCCCAATTTGAGGTGACAGGCTGTTATAGCACGCAAAGCACAAGAAGCTCCAAAAAGCGAATGAATTCGCAGCCAGAAAAAGCCGTCGGCCTGCGCCGACGAAATCGCGCAGCAACTCAGCCGCGTAACAGTGGGTTTTCGCAGGGCGCAGGTTGACGGCTTTTTCTGGCTGCGAATTCATTCGCTTGCACCTGTAGCCTCTTCTGCTTTACGCGCTAAAGTGGGAAAAGCGGCATGAAGCCTAACCGGCGGCGAAGGCCGCTCTCCTTGCTGGCTGCGGCTTCATGCCGCTTTCCCGCTTTTAGCCCTGTTTTCCTTCAATCGCGCACATCAAAACGCCCGCCGCGAGCGCGAGCCTTCTGTCCAGGATTCCGCTCGTGTCGGCAGAAAAATCCGCTTCGATTTTCATGGTGAGCGGGTTAAATGTTTGCGCGAACGTGCCGACGGCGCGGTTTCCGACCGTAATCGAATACTTTTGCGGGAAAATCAGCGCCACGAATTCGACGAAGCGCCGCAATAGCGCCAGGGCGAGCGAATCTTCGACGATCAGTCCGATTTGCCGGTCTTGGGCGTCCAAAATCTGCCATTCGTCGCGCATCATCGACTTCATGCCGCTGCGCCGCAGCGCGCCGAGTTTCTGGTTGGTCGGCGTGTCGAAAACGTCGTAAGCCGCGCTGAAATCGAGGATCGAGCGCGCCGCGATTCGCAAAACTTCGCGCGTTTTGTCTTCGCCGGAGTAAACGCGGATGTCTTCCTTGAGTTTGAAGGCTTTTTGATCGGCGTAAAGCACGACGGCGCCGTTTTGGTCGTGGACGAAAAACGCGGCGCCGACCAACTTCAGAATCTGGCGTTTGAAGAGGAATTTGGTGCCGGACAGGTTCGGACTCACGGAATTTGCGCTGATGTTGTCGAAAGGCGAGCGGTCGTTGAGCATGATGTGAGGTTTAAGGGCCTATCTCGATAGGCTTTTGGGCAGCGAATCAATTCACCGCAACGGAGGGCGAAACCTGCCTTCGCAGGTTGGGAAACTGCCAGAATCTCCAAAGAGTGAGAGGTTGACAACCTGCGAAGGCAGGTTCCGCCCTCCGTTGCGGTGAATTGATTCGCTGCCTACTGAGACAGGCACTAAGCGTCCATCGAGTGCAAAAGCGCCAGCATGAGCGCCGATTTCTCGCTTTCGCCGCTTTGATAATAGGCGACCGAGAGGTTGCGAAGCACGCGCGCCACGATTTCGCGCGCCGGGGCCGCTTCGCTCATCTCATCGGGCGCGGCGCGCTGCAAAGCGCCGACTTCGCGCGGCGAGAGCGCGCGTCCGCCGTTGAAGGGGTCGAAAACGCGTTGGGTTTGGCCGTCGCGCGCCAGAAAATGGCCGGGAAACGAGCAACCCTGAATCGAAAGCCCGACGCGGCGACCAACCAGAATGAAGATGCACGCCAGCGTAATCGGCAAGCCGTGCCCGCTTTCGAGCGCGACGGTGAGGTTGGATTGATCCGGGTGATAGTAATCGTCGGGCGGCGCGCCGCGCAGTTTTTTCCACTCGAAGAGAAAATAAGCCAGCGCGGCGGCCTCGCTGCCATCGCCGCTGCTCTGGGCGCCGTCTGGCGGCTCGAAATCGCCGAATTCGAGCGCGATTTCGTCGAGCAGTTCGCGGCCTCGAATGCCGGTTCCATCTCCGCTTTGCCAGTCGCACAGCGCCAGCAGCGCGGTTTCGAGAAACGCGGTTTCGTCGTCTTCGAAGCGCAGCGTCGTCCACACCGCGCGCAGTCTGGCCTCGCGCGAATTGATTTCAGGGTCGTTTTCGTCCGGCGCAAGCGAAGGCGCGGCGAAAACCGCGTCCAAAGCGGCGCGCTGCGACTCGGAAACCGCCAGGTTTTGCGCTTCGAGCAACGCCCAGATGTCGTTTTGCGGCGCCAGATCCGCGATTTCCCGCAAACGCCGCGCGATTTTGTCGGCAACGGCGGGCGAAGAGTCGTCGCAGAGTTTGAGAAGAGCAGCCAGTTCAGTCATAAAAATAGAGGTTTAGAAGCCGGGGCTATAAAAAGCCCCGTCTGGGAGCCTGCGGCTAAACGTCCTCGCGGACGCGATTGAATTCATCGTGCCCGTGAGGGCACTTAGCGGCAACGCCGCTCCCAGACGGGGCTTTTTATAGCCCCGGCACCAACTAATTCAGCATCCAGTGTGGCAACAACACGAAAGGCGCGATTTCGGCTTCGAAACGTTCGCCGTCCTCGCGCAGCATCCCATAACTGCCGCGCATGAAGCCGTAGTTGGTTTTGAGCGGGCAAAAGCTCTGGTAAGTGAACGATTCTCCTGGCTCTAAAGTCGGAGTTTGACCGACCACGCCGTCGCCTTCGACCTCTTCGATGCGGTTGAGCGCGTCCTTGATGATCCAGTGGCGGTCGAGAAGCATCGCCACCTGTTCGCTTTCGTTGGAAATGGTGATTTCGTAGCCGAACAAATAGTGGTCGGCTTCGGGCTGCGATTGGTCGGGCAGATAAAAAGGCCGCGCCGCGACGCGAATGCCTTGAGTGGTGCAAGTGGACATATTTTAGAGTCAATCAGGGCCGATAAGGGTAGCCGAGATGGGCACGGTCGTTGGCGTGCCGTTGGATCTGCGAATTGCGAAACAAAGACACCAGAACGAGACCCGCAATGGCGCCGCCAATATGCGCGAAATAGGCCACGCCGCCGCCGCTTTGCCGGGTTTGTTCAGTAACTGCAATCGAGCCGACCCCCGAAAACAACTGCGTCGCCATCCAGATTCCGATGACAAGAATGGCGGGAATCGAAACCAAGATAAAGCCGATGAAAACGCGCACACTTTTGCGCGGATAAAGCATCAAATAGCCGCCCAGAACGCCCGCAATCGCGCCCGACGCGCCCAGACTGGGAATGAAAACGTTGAATCCGCCCGCCATTTGCGCCGCCACGATGTGCGCGAAGGTCGCCAAAATGCCGCACAGCAGATAGAACATCAAAAACTTGAAATGCCCCATCGCATCCTCGACGTTATCGCCGAAAATCCACAGATAAAGCATATTTCCAAGCAAATGCGCCCAACCGCCGTGCATGAACATCGCGGAGAGAATGGTGAGTTGAATCGGAACCGGGCCGGGCGCCTGTGGAATCACGATGTTGGTGCCCGGCGGTCGTCCCGGCGCTAAAAAATCGCGGCCTGACAGAATTTCGGCTGGGATCACCGCGTAACCGTAGGTAAAAGCGTCGCTGGGCAGTTGCAGCAAAACGAAAACCGCGATGTTGAGCGCGATGAGCAGATAAGTCACATAAGGCGTGATGCGGCGGTCGGAGTTGTCGTCGCCGATGGGAAAAAGCATGGTCAACATGAAGTGGAAATGCTTTTGGCAAGTTGTGGGCCTTGGAAATTATTCACTTTCGATTTTGTCCACCGTCTCCAACTGTTTTTTCTGCTTGATGGTCACGAAAAAATCCGGGTCGCGTCCCAACTCTTCCTTCACCGGTTTGTGTGTCAACTCCGATACTTTCACGCTTTTCCCAACCGCGCAATATTTGCGAATCAAGCACTCTCCGCAACGCGGCCCGCCGTTGCCTTCGGCGCGGCAAACCACGCGGCCATGAGCGATGAAATTGACGTGCAAATCGAGTTTGCAAGCGTCGGGCACCAGGGTTTTTAGCACGCGATGCGCTTCGTCGGGCGAACTTTTCTCCCGAATCCAACCGAGTCTTTTACAAATTCTAAACACATGGGTATCGACCGGAAAAGCCGGTTTTCCCAGAAAGAAAACCAGCACACAGGCGACGGTTTTCGGCCCGACGCCGTGAAATTTGGACAAATACACCTCGCATTCCTCGGCGCTGGCGGCGTGCATCCAACTCAGGTCGAAATCGCCGCGCTCGGCGTGAATTTCGCGCAAAAGTTGTTGAATGCGCGCCGCTTTCTGGTTGGCGAGACCGCCGCTGCGAATCGAATCGGCGATTTTTTCGACCGGCGCTTGGAGCGCCAAATCCCAAGTTGGAAACGCGTTTTTGAGGCTGGTAAAGGCGCGGTCGCAGTTCACATCGGATGTCGCCTGGCTCAAAATGATGAGAATCAAACCGTCCAGTGGATCCCGCGCGTGCGGTTCGCGGTGGCCGTATTTGTCGCGCAGTAGATCGTTGACGCGGCGCACAGTTGCGGTGGAAGCAGGGGTAGGCACGCGGTTATTTAACGCCAAATCGCGCGCCAGAACGCGCTGAGAACAGTTATTGAAAATCGAGTTGCAAGCGACGCGCGTTTTGCTACAATTCCATTTGAAGGGGAGTAGCTCCGCACATTTGACACAAGTGCGGCGCGCGTTTCGTCAAGACGTTTCGCCATAGCGAAACCGGAGCGCGTCCCAAATGCAAGACCTTCACCGGAGATGATTCCTGGTGAAGCGAAAAACTGATTTTTCAAGCCTTCACCCGGTCGGTGAAGGCTTTTTCTGTTTCAATTCGCAGAATTCCAGCCGCGCGCCGCCGGGAAAGGCACCAAAGCGCAATGGAACTGCTTTTAACCCCACAAAACTGGCCGTTTTCGGTCGCCCTTGGCCTGGTCGCCGCGCTCGGCGCGCTGCAAATCGCGCTCGCACTCGTTGGCGGCGCCCTCGACTTCGGCGGCGATCTCGACACCGATCTCGATGTCGAAATCGACGGCCCGCTCGATGCCGCGCTCGACTATCTTCACGTCGGGAAATTGCCGCTCACGATTTTGCTGATGCTTTTTGGCCTCTGCTTTGGCGCGGGCGGCATCGCTTTGCAAAGCATGGTGCGCGCGCAAAGCGGCACTTTTTTGCCGCCGTTTCTGGCCACCATTCTCGCTTTTTTGCTGTCGCTGCCGCTTTTGCGTTTGAGCGGCCTCGTTTTGCGCCCGCTTTTGCCACGCGAGGAAAGCGAAGCCGTTTCCAGCGATTCATTTATCGGTTTGGAAGCGCAAATCACGCTCGGAACCGCGCGGCGCGGTCAACCCGCCGAGGCCAAAGTGCGCGATAAATGGGGCAAAACGCACTACATTTCGGTCGAACCCAACGAGGAAAATCAGATTCTCACGGCGGGTTCGCAAGTTCTACTTTTGACCAAACACGGTCATGTTTTTCGCGCTATCGAAGGCGTGAATCAAAACGAATAATCAAGGTTCGTAGTCGCGCCGCAAGGCGCGTTTGGAGAGCATAAAAGGTTTCTCAAACGCGCCTTGCGGCGCGACTACAAACCTCAAAACCCAATCCCATTGGAGGAAATCATGTCTCTGCTCAGTTTTCCGGTCATTTTGACCGGCATCATCTTTCTGGCGATTGTCGCCGCCGGAATCATCATCTCGCGCCTCTACCGCCGCGCCACGTCGGAACTGTCGTTCGTTCGCACCGGCATGGGCGGACAGCGCGTTTATATGCACGGCGGCGCGCCGGTTCTGCCGGTTTTTCACGACATCGTGTGGGTCAATATGAACACGCTGCGCCTCGAAGTGATGCGCTCCAAAGAGGAAGCGCTCATCACCAAAGACCGTTTGCGCGTCGATGTGCGCGCCGAGTTTTACGTTCGCGTCGCGCCCAATCTCGAATCCATCGCCAACGCCGCCTCGACTCTGGGTCAAAAAACGCTCAAACCGATGGAACTCAAGGATTTGGTCGAAGGCAAATTCGTCGATGCGCTGCGCGCGGTTGCCGCCGAGATGAGCATGGAAGAGTTGCACGAACAGCGCGCCGATTTCGTGCAAAAAGTGCAGTCTGCCGTGACCGGCGATTTGCTCAAAAACGGCCTCGAACTCGAAACCGTGTCTTTAACGGCTCTGGATCAGACTTCGCGCGATTTTTTCAATCCCAACAACGCTTTCGACGCGCAGGGTCTGACTAAACTCACCGAAGAGATCGAAATGCGCCGCAAACAGCGCAACATCATCGAGCAGGACACGCAGGTCGAAATCGCGCGCAAAAACCTCGAAGCGCAGCAGCAGCAATTGCAAATTCAGCGCGAAGTGCAATACGCGCAGCTCGAACAGCAGCGCGAAATCTCGATTCGCACTTCGCAGCAAACGACGGAAATCGCCTTGCAAAAAGCGAGCAAAGAGCGCGAGCAAAAAGAAGGCGAAATCGCCGCGAAACTGATCGTGGATACCGCCAACATCGACTCGCAGCGCCACATTCAGGAGCAAAACATCGAAGCGCAACGTGTTTTGAAAGAGCGCGACATCGCGCGCTCCAAGTCGATTGAAATGGCCGAGCAGGACAAAGCCATCGCCATCGCCGAAAAAACCAAAGCGCAATCCGAAGCGCAGGCGCTGGCCGACCAAGCGCGCGCTCTGGCTGTCAAAGCCGAGGAACAAATCGCAACTTCGCGTTCAACCGAAATCGCCGAGCGCAACAAGCAAATCGAACTCATCGAAGCGCAAAAACAGGCGCAGCGCGCAGCGATTGGCATTACCGTCGCGGCTCAGGCCGAGAAAACCGCGGCTCAAGACCACGCCGACGCCCTCAAAATCGGCGCGATGGGCGAAGCCGAAGCCGAAAAACTGCGCGCCGAGGCGACGGCGGCCCGCTACGCTGTCGAAGCCGAAGGCAAAAAATCGATCAACGCCGCCGAAAACACGCTGTCCCCGGCGTCGGCGGAAATGCAGATCAAACTGGCCTTGATGCAAGCGATGCCCGCCATCATTCGGGAAAGCGTCAAGCCGATGGAACACATCGAAGGCATCAAAATTCTGCAAGTCAACGGCTTGAACGGCGCTTCAAACGATGGAAACGGACATCAAAACAGCGGAAATCTGGCCGAAGAAGTCGTCAACAACGCGCTGCGCTATCGCGCCCAGGCGCCGATTCTGGATTCTTTGCTGGCCGAAATCGGGCTGGGCGGCGGCGATTTAGGTTCGTTGACGCAGGGCGCGATGCTGGCGAACGGGAAAGCGAAAAGTTGATTGGAGAAACGAAAAGCGCGGCGCTCAAAAGGGCACCGCGCTTTTTGATTGGTTTATCCTCGCTTCGCTGCGGCCCTCACCCGGCACTTCGTGCCACCCTCTCCCGCAAGCGGGAGAAGGAGAGACTGCGACAATCCTGAACTCACTGCGACGTTTTTAAAGTCGCAGCTAACGCCGCAAAGTTACAAATTCTCCTTCTCCCGCTTGCGGGAGAGGGTGCCGCGAAGCGGCGGGTGAGGGCCGCAGCGAAGCGAGGACTCAATCAATCACCATACCCATCAGGATGCCCCTGATGCCACTTCCACGCGCTCTCCACAATCGGCTCAATCGTCGGATATTCCACCTGCCAGCCCAACTCGGTTTTTGCTTTGGTCGCATCGGCATAAAGCGCGGGCGGATCACCGGCGCGGCGCGGTTTTTCGACAATCGGCACGCTCTTCCCGGTCACTTTCTCCACCGCCGCGATGACTTCGCGCACCGAAGTTGGCGTTCCTGTTCCCAGGTTGTAGAAAAGCTGCGCGCCCGGCTCGGCCAATTTGTCGAAAACCGCGATATGGGCGCGCGATAAGTCATCGACGTGAACGTAATCCCGCAAACAGGTGCCGTCGGGCGTGGGATAATCCGTCCCGAAAACCTGGATATTCTCGCGTTTGCCGGTCGCAGCGTCGAAAACCAGCGGAATCAGGTGCGTTTCGGGGCGGTGATCTTCGCCAATCGAACCGTCGTGGGCGGCGCCCGCCGCGTTGAAATAGCGAAACGCCGCGAAGCTGAGGCCCGACGCGTGCGCGACGTTTTTCAAGGCGTGTTCGACATCGAGTTTGGTCTGGCCGTAGGGATTGATCGGATTTTGCGGCGTGGTTTCGACAATCGGCGGGCTGACTTCGCCATAAGTCGCGCAGGTCGAAGAAAAAACGAATTTTTTGACGCCACAATCGAGCATCGCTTGGAGCAAATGGTAGGTCGCGGCGGTGTTGTTGAAATAGTATTTGAGCGGATTCGAGACGCTTTCGCCGACATAAGCGAAAGCCGCGAAGTGCATCACGATTTCTATCGCCTCGGATCGCAGAATCTCGGAAACGGCTTTCTCATTGCCTAATTCGGCGTTGTGAAACGGGATTTCCGGCGCGACAGCGCCGCGATGACCGTAGACCAGATTGTCCACAACCACGGGCCGATGTCCGGCCATCGCCAATTGGCGCACGCAATGCGAGCCGATATAACCGGCGCCGCCGACAACTAAAACATTCATAATTGGATTTTAATCAAGGCAAAGTCGCCACGAAAAGTTCGGGAATGCGCGCAAAAGGCGCCGCATCGCGCGTCACGAGCGGGATTTCGTGGGCAATCGCCGTCGCCGCGATGAGCGCATCGAGCGCGCTCAAACCCGGCGCTGAGTGTTCGAGCATGATTTGCGCGGCTTTGGTCGAAGCCATAGGGCCGAGCGACAAAACCGCGAACGGCTGCACGAAAGCGCGGATTCGGGCGCGCTGCGCTTCGTCGTCGCACATTTCGAGCAGTTTGAGATAAGTCGCCGTCGCCAACCGAATTTCGACGGGTGGCGCGTCCCAAAACGCGCGCGTGATTTCTAAATCGAGCGAAAGAGCTAAAACGACGCTGGTATGAAGCACGACCGGCGAACCGGGCGACAATTGCGACACCGTATCGGGCGCGAGTGATTCGTCGGGCGCGAAGTTTTTGTGCGAAAACAGGCCGCGCAGCGCGGGCGCGCCAACAACTGACGGATCGAGCGGCGCGCTGGTGCGATTGACATCCAAAACCGCATGACCAGTTTCGGCGCGGCGCCATGCGGTGGGATCGGCTTGCGACGCGCTGGCGTTGGCCATCGGCAGCGTGGCGCGCGGCGCGAGTTTGAGGCCCAGAGCTTGGGCGAGGTGTTCGCGCTGGGCCTGGGGCAGTTGCACTGCGAGCGACATGGCGTCTTCGTAGAGGGACATAGGTTAGAGGGGTAGTGGTCAAATGCGGAGGGACAACGAACCGCG
>JAABUN010004426.1_pt1 | contig 19202 bp, 15 predicted proteins | sample 5559311 | NCBI WGS metagenome assembly JAABUN01 (sample SAMN10711877, study PRJNA513370) | rock metagenome | isolation source: Antarctica rocks | place: Antarctica: Victoria Land, Siegfried Peak sud | reverse complement strand
TTTATATAGCCTGTGTCTCTGCAACCTCTTTTACTTCTTTTGTTTGTTTTGTTTGTTTCGTTAAATATTCTTTATCATACCTTTTGTTTGTTTTGTAAATAGTAAAGATTATTTCCAGCAATTTTCTTTGTAATTAATTTTTATGGAATTAAACCACAACTCCTGGCGATCATAATTATTTAAAAAATTAGTTGCTATATAAGCTTTATCCATTCTTACTTTTTGATTGTATGCAAGCTTTCCATTTACAAATACTTTTATTGGCTTATCTGCATTAACCATGCTTTTACTTAGGAAGACTTCAAAAGTTTTAATTCTTGATGTCTCGATAGAAAATTGGTTATTATTATAGGTTGCCTTAATTGCACCACTGCTGTTTACACGATAATAATACGAGTTATACTTTATCGTTTTAGTTCTTGGGTCAAAAGAATTTAAATGAATAGGCGTATGCCATTTCGCATTGCTTAGGTTCGTATCTATTTCCATGATTTTAATCCAATTACATTTATTATATACCGGATTATCTGTTTCCCAATAAACATCTTTAGTAAAAGGGTTACGTAAGTTTTTACTTATAAATTCAAAAGCATTTGGAAGGTCAATTTCCAAATGCTTATCATAGTGCTGATAATTATAATACTCTTTGTAAGTATGTCGAATTTGCAAAGAGTCAAATGCTTTGATTACTAACCTTGTTTGCTCTATGGGCCGAAGGGCATCCTTATCTGAGTGAGTAATATAAATTGGTTTATTAATAGCATTCCGGAAATATATATTTCTTGCAAATAAAACATTAAACATAGAGTTATAACAAACAAAACCATTAAACATACCCGGGTTGTAAATATCCATTCCAAAAGTTCCGTCTGCACCATCAGAATGACCAAAACATGTGACCTTTTGATCATCTATATTAAGAACTTTTTTTAAATGTATTATAGCTGATATAAGTATATCAAAAGTTCGATTTAGCGAACCTGAAAAATCATTAACGACCCAATTAAATTTCCTTCTTTCGTCAGCTTTTGGACGGATAATTATATAATTCAATTGTTTAAAATAATTAAAAAAAATATCCTCATCTAAATCTTCGCCATTATCATTCAAATCCTCAAAAGAACTGGAACCAACAGCGCCATGTAATAATAATAGGACAGGTGTTTTGACTTTCTCATCATAATTAACAGGAACATATACTCTAATTGGTATGTCTCCTAAAATGGAATCTTTATAATTGAATACATATTGAATACCCTTTTTTGCAACAATTGGATATTTACTCCAATTAGATAATACTGTTAAGAATGAATCAGCGGTGATATTGGAGTTTTTATTTATGCCATTAATAGTTTCTTTTAGGTCAACGTTGTCATCTGGTAATTTTATATTCTGAGAAACAACATTTTGAGAATATAATCCTAATAATATTACGACTAAGAATTTTTTCATGACCTCAATTAATTGAGAATATAGATTATTATATTATAGAGATTCTGCTTAAGAAATAGAATGACAAATAACCTGATACCTTTATTGCCAATCCCGATGTCATTCAAAATTTAACCCTTTGAAACAATTTTCTTTCGAAAGCTTCTTTCATAATCCCGGTCTTAACTTTGAACAACGAACGAATTGCCAAGTACCTAATGCCCCCTAATAAACTAATGACTTGATGACCCCTGATGCCTAATGCCCAACCGACAAATAACCCTTCACCAAATCCTTTACCCTTTCATTCAGCACTTCGCCATTATAAATAATACAGGCTCCTTTTACCAGGTCATCGTTCCAGTTTAAATTCCAATTCCCTTCTTTATCAATAAGCAGGTTTAAAAAATTAAGGATGTTTTTTCCATATAGTTTGCTTGAATCCCAGGGCATACCCGATGGAAGATTGCTGTTGCCAATTATTGTTACTCCTTTATATCTGGTGGTTTCATTGTTTTTAGTAAAAGGGGTATTGCCACCTGTTGCAGCAGCAATATCAATAACTATGGAACCAGCTTTCATACTATCCAGCATTGGTGCTGTAATTAATACCGGTGCTACCTTTCCGGGAATTTGAGCAGTAGTAATTACTATATCTGCCTTTGCAATGGCTTCAGCAATTCTTTGTTGTTGCTTTTGTTTATATTCTTCTGTTTGTTCAACTGCATACCCGCCTGCGGCGGATGTATCAACGGCTCCTTCCACTTCAACAAACTTTGCTCCCAGGCTCATCACTTCTTCTTTTACTGCGGGGCGTGTATCAAACACTTCAACCACAGCGCCTAATCTGCGGGCAGTAGCGACAGCTTGCAAACCTGCTACGCCGGCGCCTAATATTAAAACTTTTGCAGGTGCAATACTGCCGGCTGCAGTCATAAACATAGGAAAGTACCTGGGAAACATAGTAGCAGCTACAAGCACTGCACGATAACCGGCAATGTTTGCCTGGCTGCTAAGCACATCCATACTTTGCGCTCTTGTAGTTCGGGGAATCATGTCCATACTAAAAATGGTGAACCCTTTAGATGCCCATTCATTTATTAAAGAGAAGTTATACAGAGGTTGATAAATGCCTAACAATACAGCACCGCTTTTTAACACCATTACATCTTGCGCAGATAGCATCTGAATACTCAAGACTACCTTGCTTTTTTGCAACACTTCATTACGCGTTACCACCTTTGCACCTACGGAAGTAAACATTGCATCATCGGCAAATGCATTTGTACCGGCCCCTTCTTCAAGCAGCACCTGTACATTTTTCTTTAATAAAACCAAAGCTTGTTCTGGCAACAGCGAAACCCTGTTTTCTCCGGGAGGTTCTTTTAATATGCCTATCGTCATTATTGCATTTGAGCTAACAAATTATTCTGTTTTATACAAACGGCAAAATGAAAGACGCATCAAGTACTGCAACGGCTAATTTTGTACTATTCTTTTAATTCGTTTTGTTGTTCATAAATTGAAAGAAAATGCTCTGCTTCTATATTTTTAAAAACGGCTATATCTATTTACCATCTTCATTTTTATTCACATATCCATAGCAGTTTTAGTCAATCTTATACTAAAGCAGGCAGTAAAGTAACAGTTACTGAGAAATGGCAATTAATTAGAACGCACACAGCCAGAAGGTCATTTGCGACCAATCAATATTTATCAGGCGCTCCAATTCTTACCATAATGGCTATTACAGGGCATAAAACAGAAAAATCCTTCCTAAGATATATTAAAATTTCTCCTTCTGAACATGCCAAGATTTTAAAAATACATTGGGGGAAAACAAAAGAAATGAAAATAGTATAATTTCGGTAAGCAATGTGAAGAAAAAAGAAGAAGCGAAATATTAAAATTGTACCCTGCAATTCAGTCTTCATATAAAACTATGATAAGGGTAAAAAGTTGGACTTTGGTGAACTTTGTTTATTTAGAATGTTATTGTTACCTGGCTTGGATAGGGAAGAAAGAATTTGTTTTACGTGTTGCGTTAAAATCGAAAACTTTATACAAGTTTTTTTCTTTTACAAAGGTTCGGTAATATTTTAAGCAGCGATAGAACCCATATTTAAGCACTGGTTATAAAGCTTTTTTATTTTATTGCAATTCAGTTCAAGACCTAAGTTTGAAAAAATTGATTCAGTTAAAAACTTATTATAAAAATATGTTTTGATACTGCGCATAGAAAAGGGTATCTGTTCTTTGTTCGTTAAGGTTGCCCAGCAGGTTAATTTCATAAGTGATACGCTCATCAGTGACATATTAAAATGATTGTACAATTTAGTTTCACTTCGTGCCTGGCATTCTTCCAATCCTGTATATTGCTTTGCATCCCTTATCAGAAATTCTATCTGAAAACGCAGCTGATAATAACGGATGATCTTTGCGCCTTTCTGTTCGGTGTCTGTACTTAACAAAATGGTGTATGCTTTCCTGTCCTTAAACTCCACATATACCGCTTTTACTATTCTTTTAAGACTTACACACCAAACTTTTAATTAGAAGCCTTGCAGGTAATCATCTTCATAACAACTTTCCCATTTACCCTTATCTATATTTTTTACATCCACTTTTTCCTGAATAAAGCTTTTTTCTTCCTCTGCCGGTTTTTTGCGGCCCATTGTATAAATAAGACAGATTGGCGTCTGGCCGCATCCGCGTTATTATATGCAAGCCCGATTTTAAGAGCGGCTCTATAAAGCTGCTCTTCATAAAATAACCATCTGCTGCCAGGTAGCGGGTGTAGCATAATATGGAATCTATATTCTTCTTTATAATATTTACATAATGCTCCATTAACTTTCCTTTCATATCCGAAGGTGTTTGAACCGCTTCGATACTATAAGCAGCAGCATCTGCCACATCTACTAAAGCTAGACAGCCTATTTCCAGACCCGGTTTTGTTTGCTGATCCTTACCACTCCAAAACCAATCCTTGCCATAGGTCTTTTTACCGCTCTTGCTAATGTATGACGGATCGAAAGCTGCTATACATTCTTTATTCTTTAAACTGCCCGCAGCAGTTTTAAACCAACCAGGGAAATTAATCTTACGGCTAAACTGATGACGAATGCTCTTTTCTGAATATCCCCCGTTGCCATAACGATAGATATTTAAAAAGTTATGGCGCACAGGAAGCATAATCCATTTCTCAAAAAGCCAAGTCAAAAACTTCTTTTGAGGTTTGGTTATTACTGGTACTTGTTCTATACTTGCACTGATGAAGCCTATGGCTTTATTAAAGGCGGTTAGATGTTGTTTCACACCAAATCTTACTGCCTTTTTTATTTACGTCATCGCATCTTAGTATCTTTTTGTCTCATAAAATAATTATTCACAAGCACAAGAAGCTAATATAAAAAACTACCGAACCATTTCTTTTAATAATTCAATTATTTCAAGGCCAACAATTTTAATGCAAGCCCAACAAGAGCTGCAGCTAAAATAATAGCAGGTTCTTTCACTTTCTTAGTTCTCAATAAAATAATTATTGTTGCTAAAGCAATCAAAGCAGTTGGAATGTCTTTGATAGTACGGGCTGCGATTACTATCACTGCACCTGCTAATGCACCTACTACTGCTGCAGTAATACCTTCTACAAATGCTTTTATGCTTGGATGCTTTCCATACTTTTTGAAATAAGGTGCCGGTAAAACTGTAAATAAATAACATGGCAAAAAGGTAGCTAATGATGCTATTGTTGCCCCCGGAAAGCCTGCTACCAAATAACCGATAAAGCCTACTGTAATTACAACCGGACCGGGTGTTATCATGGCTACTGCCACTGCATCTATAAATTCATGTTCCGTTAACCATCCGTATTCTGTTACCACCCCACCATGTAAAAATGGAACAATTGCTAAACCACTTCCAAAAACAAATGCACCTGCCTTTGTAAAGAACCATGCTATTTTACCAAGTGTATTTAATTCATAATTCCAAAAGCCCATTTGAAAGAGTAATATAGAATTTGCAACTGATGGTTTCTTTATCCATTTTGGTGGAGCTTTTAAGAACATATATAATAGCCCTGCTGCAACAAATATCAATACTTCTTCTTGTTGGGTGATGATAGTTACTACTGCCGCAAGAATAAAGAATGACCATAGAAGCCAATTTCGGGTAATAGATTTTACATTGAATTTGCTGATTGACTTTTCTGTCAGTTTGTAACTACTAATTATTATAATTCCTACCACTGCTGCACCTACTCCGTAAAATATTGCCTGCATCCAAGGTAAGCCGCCAAACATTTTATAAGCTATACCAATTACCACTACCATAAAAAATGATGGAAGTACAAAAGTTAATCCGCATAACGTTGCACCTAATGTTTTATAATGTACATAGCCTAAGTAAATACCTAACTGTGCTGCTAATGGACCAGGCGCAAGTTGTGCTAATGCCAAGCCGTCTTTGTATTCTTCTTCACTTATCCATTTACGCTCTTCTACCAGATCTCTGTGCATATAACCTACCAATGCAACCGGCCCCCCAAAACCTGCATACCCAAGTTTAAAGAAATAAAGTATTAATTGACGCAAAGTCTAAACCGGTTTTAAAGTTGTTTCCGGCATTCTTTTAATTTTAGTTTTTTAACGGGTGTTTCTACCATGCATATTTTCCTATCAGATTTTCTCCAAATTTACCCATTACGTTTGTATTAAAATTAGCAAATGAAACTGTTAATTGTAGAAGATGAATTGAGTTTACTGACCAGTATCAAAGATTATTTTGAACAAAGCGATTTCCTTTGTGAGGGTGTTCTTACTTTTCGTGAAGCTATATCAAGAATAGAAGATTTTACTTACGATTGCATTATTCTTGACATTAATCTGCCCGACGGAAACGGATTAAAACTGCTTCAATATTTACGGCAATGCAAAAAGGATGACAGTGTAATTATTATTTCTGCCAAAAATTCTTTAGACGATAAAATAGCCGGTTTAAATATTGGAGCTGATGATTACCTCGCCAAGCCTTTTCATTTATCGGAACTGAATGCAAGGGTTAAAGCGCTCATCCGTAGAAAATACTCGCAAGGTATCAACCAGATAGAAATGGGTAATATAACATTAGACTTATCAGCACATACTGTAAGCTGTAATCAAGAACCTGTTGCCCTTACAAAAAATGAGTTTGACCTGCTGCTGTATCTGCTGAATAATAAAAACAAGGTCGTAAGCAAGCAGGCTATTGCCGAACATATTTATGGAGAACAAGCAGATAACCTTCCTTCGTTTGATTTTGTGTATTCACAGATGAAAAACCTGAAAAGAAAATTGAAAGAGAAAGGCTGTGAGGAACAAATACAAACCGTGTATGGATTAGGCTATAAATTATCTTTATGAGTAAACCGCTGCTGCAAAAAAATACTGCTTTCCTGTTGAGATGGCTGCCTTTTGTGTTTTCAGCCTTCTGTATTCTCTTTTATTTTTTAATGCGGTTTCAGGCGCATCACATGCAGGAAAAACAACTACTGCTGAAACAGCAAAATGTGTGGGAAGGGTTTACTTCTGCACCCCAATCATTTGACCGGCAGGTACAGGGTGAGTATACAATTATGGATGAAGAAACGTTACGGAAACAATACTTAAATGAGCCGAGAGACACTATCATTTTTTATTCCAATTTAAACAAATCTTTGCCTTTTGAAGCCTTAACAAGTAACCTATCATGGAACGGTAAGTTATATCAAGTAACAACCTTTGTATCCTCCACTGAAATAAATCATTTAATTATTAAAGTATTCATCACAGAAGTAATTATTCTTCTGCTGTTACTGTTTACCATTGTTATTTTAAACAGGAAAAGTTCGGGTCTTCTTTGGCAACCCTTTTTTTCTACCCTTAAGAAAGTGGATAAATTCGATATAATACATAATCCGGACTTAAATTTATTACCTGAAACAGGCACGGTTGAATTTGACTATTTAAATAAAGAACTGCATAAACTAATCAGTCGTGTAAATACAGCTTACCATCATCAAAAGCAGTTTGCAGAGAACGCATCGCATGAAATGCAAACTCCTTTGGCTATCATCCGCTCCAAGCTTGAACTGCTCATTAACCAACCTCATCTTACTGAAAAATCTGCAGCTTTACTGGCAGACATTACAGAAGCCAACAACCGGTTAACCCAAATGAACCGGACACTATTGCTGCTGTCGAAGATTGAGAATAACCAGTTCCCCGATAAACAATCTATAGATGTTCCGAAGTTGCTGCAACAGGTAGTGAATGATTTTCAAAATCATTATGAAGAGCGTTTCCCTTCATTAAATATAGTATTGGAAGAAGGCGCAACTATTATTGCAAGCCCATTGCTGATTGAAATGCTTTTTTCTAACCTGGTAAAAAATGCAGTGGAGCATAACGTTTCTCAGGGTTCTTTAAACATTAAATTGAAAGGATATAGCTTACTTATTAAGAACACAGGGTTACTACCGGAAGCCGAAACGAACGAATTATTTGAGCGGTTTAAAAAAGGATCTTACCAATCTAAATCTACAGGACTTGGACTGGCTTTGGTAAAAGAAATATGTATGCTGTATCATTACCGGATCCGGTATGATTATAAAGATGGCTGGCATGAGGTAGAAGTCACATTTTCTTAGCTATCAGAATTTCTCCAAAATCTAAAAATACTTTTGCGCTTCTAAATTTAAACAAATAAAAATGAGATGCAGAAGGTTGATAATGTACCACCTTATGGTGGCTTTATTTCTTTTTACCAAAGCAATTTCTCAACCCGTTGATACGCTGATTCATTTAAGAGATGCCATTCAGTTAGCTGAACAGCGCTATCATCTTTTACAAGCCCGTAAGTATGAAGCTGAAGCTGCGCAACAAAACATAGCACTTGCAGAATATAGCCGAAAGCCAACAATAGATGCAAGCTACCAAGCTAACATCGGTACAGCAAATAATCTAACGGGCATATTTTATCCTGTTGGCATTTTGCCTATGACAGGTCCTCCATCTGCAGGTAATAACTATAAGCCTGCAACAGGAAGCGCAGCAAGTCTTTTATTAAACTGGCAGGCAGTAACCTTTGGACAACGGGCAGCACAAATCAACGCTTCAATAGCAGAAGCGAAAGTTAGTCAGCAACAATCTGTACAGGACATATTTAGACATAAGATTAATGTAATCAGTGCTTATTTGGATGTGTTGCTTTCTTATGATTTGCTTGGCATTCAGGAATACAATATTCAAAGGGTAGATACCAATTTAAAGCAAAGCAGGGTATTATCTGTAACCGGCATTAAGCCTGGTGTAGATACTGCCTTTTTCTTATCAGAACGATCGAAAGCAAAAATTCAATATCTAAACGAAAAGCAGCAATTAGAAAACCAGCAATGGCAATTAGCAAGGCTGATTGTTATGAATGTTTTACCGGTACCTGCTGATACAAATTTTTTAAGCAAGCTTCCTTCTGCTGCTTCAGGATTTGATACTTCCTTTACCGGTCATCCTGTTATTCAGTTTGCCCAAAGTCAGATTAATTCAAGTCAGTCTAAAGAAACTTATCTGAAGAAAAGCTATCTGCCTAAAATAAATGTTTGGAGCACTGCTTTTGCAAGAGGCTCCGGGTTTGTAGCCAATGGAAATATAAAAACAGGCGAAGGTTTATTATTGAACCGCTATAATTACGGAACGGGGGCACAAATCATTTTACCAATTATGAAGTATGGAGAAGTAAAGCATCAGATTCAGCAGCAGAACTTTTTGTCAAAAGCAGCACAGGAAAGATTGGAAGAAAGTAAGTCTGAACTAAACACACAAATGCACATTACAACTACAAGCTTTCAAAGCAGTTTGGAAATTGTTTTTGAGGCGCGGCAGCTATACAAGTCGGCCACTTATGCTTTTAATGCTACCCAGATGCGATACAACACTGGGCTGATGAATATTTCAGATTTAGTTCAGGCACAATACAATTTATTACAGGCAGAGTTAGAAGTAAAAAGAGCTTACTGGAATGTATGGAAAGCTAAATTGCTTGAAGCGGCGGTAAAAGGAGATGTGAATATATTTTTAAAAGAAATTGATTAGGCACGATGATTAAGTTAATACAGTTTGCGCTTCGCCGACCCATAGCTATCATGGTATTTGTAACAGCTATTATTCTGTTTTCCTATTTAGCAATTCGTAAATCATCTATTGATATTTTCCCCACCATTAATGTGCCTACCATTTATGTAGCACAAACCTATGGCGGTCTTTCACCACAACAGATGGAAGGTTTTATTACTTCTTATTACGAATATCACTTTTTATATATTACGGGTATTAAGGCCGTAGAGAGTAAATCAATTCAAGGGCTGGCGCTTATTAAATTACAATTTCATGAAGGCACTGACATGGCTAATGCGATGGCAGAAACTATTTCCTATGTAAATAGGTCACGTTCCTTTATGCCGCCTGGTACGCTACCGCCGTTTGTTATGCGTTATGATGCCGGTTCTGTTCCCGTTGGTCAATTGGTATTTAGCAGTAAAACACATTCTTTGGATGAGATACAAGACCTCGCTTTGTTTAAAGTACGGCCTATGTTTGCGACGCTGCCTGGTGTTTCCGCTCCACCGCCTTTTGGAGGTAATCAGCGTACTATCGTTATTAAAGCAGACCCTGAAAGGCTAAGAAGTTACAATCTTACAGCCGATGAAGTGGTTACCGCTATTGCAAAAAATAATACCATCTTACCGGCAGGTAATATTCGTGTAGGTGATAAGGCTGTGATTACTGCTTCCAATAGTGTAGTAGATAATTTTAAAGAACTGGAAAATGTAACGGTAAGTAATGTTGCAGGAACACCTGTTTTTGTAAGAGATTTGGCAACTGTTGGTAATGGCGCAGATGTCACTACGGGATATGCACTGATTGATGGTAAACGATCTGTATATATACCTGTTACAAAAAGAGCAGATGCTTCTACCTGGGATGTAGTGCAGTCTATTAAAAAATCTTTGCCCGCCATGCAGGCGGCAATACCGGCAGATATTAAAGTTGCTTACGAATTCGACCAGTCACGGTATGTCATTAATTCGTTGAAGAGTTTGATGGTTGAGGGATTGCTGGGCGCTTTATTAACCGGCCTTATGGTCTTTCTTTTTTTGAGGGATATAAGAAGTGCTTTAATAGTTGTGGTCAATATTCCGCTTGCCCTGCTTACCTCGGTGGTTTGCTTATATCTCGCCGGGCAAACTATTAATATCATGACCCTCGGTGGTTTGGCACTTTCTATTGGTATTTTGGTAGATGAATCAACGGTTACCATTGAAAATATTCACCATCATCTTGAAATGGGAAAATCAAGGGCAAAAGCCATCTGGGATGCATGCAGGGAAATTGCAGTACCTAAGCTGCTGATTTTATTAAGCGTTCTTGCTGTATTTGTACCTGCTCTTTTTATGTCGGGTGTCCCCCGGTCTATGTTTATGCCTCTTTCATTAGCCGTAGCTTTTGCCATGATTGCATCGTTTCTATTATCACAAACTTTAGTACCTGTTTTGTGCAACTGGTTTATGAAGAAGGGGCATAATACACAAAGTGAAACGCGTATGAATGCCTTAAAAAAACGACTGTCTCTTGCAATTCAAAAAGTAAAAAGACAAGGTTCATTCATTGTTCCGGTTGTTATTATTGTTTTGCTGGGCTTAGCTTTTTTAGGCTATAAAAATGCCGGAACAGAAATCTTTCCTAAAGTAGATGGTGGACAAATGGTAGCAAGGTTACGTTTGTCACCAGGCACCCGCATTGAACGTACCGAAGATGCAACAAACAAATTTCTGAACATGGTGCAGGATATTGCGGGAAAGAACCAGGTAGCAATAACTTCTTCTTTTGTTGGACTGCAGCCACCTACATACGCCATCAATCCTATTTTCCTTTATACAAGCGGGCCGCATGAATCTGTAATCAAGATAAATTTTAATGATTCGAAAATTGATATTGAAGAAATAAAAGAAAAGCTGCGTTCATCCGTAGCAAAAGAAATTCCTTCTGCCACCGTTTCATTTGAACCGGCAGATTTGGTAGACCAGGTAATGAGCCTCGGCGCTAACAATCCCTTAGAGGTGGTTGTGCAGGGGAAGAATTTAGTCCAAAGCCGTGAAATTGCTGATAAACTAAAAAAATCTTTTTCTGCTGTTTCTTATTTACGTGATATTCAAATTGCGCAGCCATTAGATTATCCTACAGTTCAAATTAATTACGACCGTATAAGAACCGGGCAAGCGGGTTTGTCTGTTGACCAGGCAGGCAGGTCAGTAGTGGAAGGTACCGCTTCAAGCCGCTTAACTCAATTAGTTTATTGGCTTGATAAAACATCGGGCAATGCTTACCAGGTGCAGGTAGAATATCCGCAATTTGCTATGAACAGTACTGACCAGTTAGAACAACTTCCCGTAGGAAAAATAAATGGCAATACTGTTTATCTGCGTGATATTGCAGATTGGAAAAAAGGCAATTCAATAGGTGAATATGACCGGATAAACCAGCAACGATTCATTACTATTACAGCCAATATTCATAAAAATGATTTAGGCGGTTCAGTTAAGGATGTAAATAAAGCAATCAAACAATTAGGTGAATTACCCCAGGGAGTAAAGGTTTATTTAAGAGGGCAGTCAGAAGTGCTGGATCAAACTATCAGCGAATTGTCTGTCGGTTTATTATTGGCAGTGATAGTAATTTGTTTAATGCTTACCGCCTACTTCCAATCGCTGCGGTTATCCTTAATTATTCTATCCATATTTCCCGGTGTGCTGGCAGGTTCGATGTTATTGTTATGGGCAACCGGCAATACCCTCAACATTCAATCCTTTATGGGAAGTATCATGGCTTTAGGCGTAGCTGCAGCCAATGCTATATTATTAATATCCAATGCTGAGTTCATCCGTTCCCAGGCTAATCATTTGCCAAACATTGGAGTGCAGGCTGCTGCTAATCGTTTACGTCCTATTTTAATGACAAGCCTTGCTATGATTGTCGGTATGATCCCCATGTCTCTTGGTTTAGGTGAGAGTGGGCAGCAAACCGCACCGTTAGGTATAGCCGTTATCGGTGGTTTATTATTCAGCCTTTTTATCAGTTTATTGTTTTTGCCTGTAGTGTACGATTGGGCATTAGAAAGTAAAAAAATAGTTTCGGTATCGTTAGATCCATCTGATAAGCAGTCCATTTATTATGAAAAAAATGATTAAAGAGATTTATTGTATGAGAAATTTGGTAACCATATCCGTGCTGATATTTCTTGCCGCATGTAATGAAAACAAGCCAACAACTTCTGCAAAAAAAGAAGAGCCGAAAGTTGATTCTGTAAACGTTTTTATTTTAAATAGAGACTCTGTTCAAAGAATACTTTCTATACCAGGTGAACTGTTGCCCAATGAAAATGCCCAGATCAGGGCAAAAGTGCAAGGCTACATCAGAAAAATTAATGTGGATATAGGTTCGAAAGTAAGGAAGGGACAAGTATTGGCATTAGTAGATGCTCCTGAAATTAACAGCCGGGTACAGGAATTAAATGCAAAGGTTAGTGCAGCAAATGCACGCTATCAAACAAGTAAAGATTATTACGAACGAATAAATACTGCATCTAAAGCAGACGGCGTAATTGCGCCAAGCGAACTGCAGCGAACAAAAAATCAGATGATGGCTGATCAGGCTGAATACAACGCCAACCGCTATGCGGCATCTTCCTATAAAAAGATTGGTAACTACCTTGCCATTATAGCCCCTTACAGCGGCACTATCACAAAACGAAATATTGATGCAGGCTCCTTTGTAGGAAATGCAAACGAAAGTCCTTTATTTGAATTGGAAGATAACAGTAAACTTAGGCTAAAAGTACCCGTCCCCGAAATGTATAGCGGAGCTACATTATTAAATAATTCTGCCGAAATAACTACCCGTTCATTACCCGACAAAAAATTTAAAGCTAACCTTTACCGTAAGTCAGGAAGTATAGACCGGCAAACCAGGAGCGAAATGTGGGAATTTGAAATGCCCAATTCTGACAGGCTGTTAAAGCCGGGAAGTTATGCTGATGTAAAGCTTCATTTTGTTCGTCCCCAATCTTCTTTTGTTGTACCTGCTTCGGCAGTTGTTACTACATTGGAAAGGAAGTTTGTTATAAAGGTGGTTAATAATACAACAAAGTGGATAGATGTAAGGGCAGGGTTTAATATGGGTGAAAAGCAGGAAGTATTTGGCGACATAAATATTGGCGATACGTTGGTGGCTAAAGCAAACGAGGAATTGAAAGGGGATACGAAAATTGTTGCGAAGCAAGTTCATTAAACTATATTTTAAAAAATTTAAAAGCATATTAGAAATGCCCGATTCACAGATTTTCTCCAAAATCGATTGATAGCTTTGAAAAATATAACTAACAGGGTTTAGTATAAAAGCAAAAGCACAAACCTTAAACTATTTAAAATGAAAACGAGGTCAATATTATTTATAAGTTCATTTGCCGTCCTTTTATCAACAGGATGTCGTGCAATTAAAATGAATGAAACAGAAGTTCCGGCAAATGTAGTTAGTGCTTTAAAAGCAAAATTTTCTAATGCAGCGGATGTGCGATGGAAAGCAGAAAGAGAAAAAGGTCAATTTGTTTTTGAAGCAAAGTTTAGAGATGGAACCAAAAAAAAGGAGGTGCATATTACACCTGATGGCACTTCTGTAAAGGAAGAATAAGCATAAGAGAATACCTCAAAGTGGGTAAATAATTTTTGCTGTTTATGGCATCATAATTTATTAAGTAATCAATAACTCTAAAACGACTAAATCATGAAAACAAAATCATTATTAATGACAGGCTTTCTGGCAGCTTTATTTTTTACTGCATGTGAATCATCTTCAGAAGTCAAAGAAGCCGATGTTCCTCAAGCAGTAAAAACGGCATTTAGTGCTAAATATCCTACAGCACAGGTAACTAAATGGAAAACGGAAAAAGAAGACGGCAAGATGATTTATGAAGCGGAGTTTAAAGATGGCGATAAGAAAAAGGACGTCCATATTACTCCTGATGGCTCCTCTGTAACTGATGAAGATTAATTTATAAATTAAATACAAAAACAATGACAACTAAAATTTGTAACGGTTTGCTAAAAACGCTCCTGATAAGTTCTTTACTAATAACAAGCACACAGGGGTATAGCCAGCAAAAAGTAAAAGTTAAGGACGACAAGATGAAGATGAAAGAAGAACATGGTAAGAGCATGGATAACATGAATATGAACATGAACATGAAAGCCAAAGCACCATTAGACACTATGTCTCTCGAACGAATTTTAGGAATGAAAGGAAAGGTAAATAATGGGGAATACAAAGTGACTATACCTCAAAATGATTTGAGCGTAATGGTGGATGAATTTAAAATTACTCCACCTATGGGATTAAGTTCATGGGTTGCATTTACTCCTTCAGCGGATGGAGCAATGGTAATGGGCGATATTATTGTTACAGAAACTGATTTAAAGCCGGTTCAACAGGAAATCATCAGGCAGGGTTTAACAAGCACTGCTATTCATAATCACTTTCTTCGTAATCATCCCAGTGTAATGTATATGCATATGGGCGGTTCAGGCAGTGTAGAAGTGATGGCTAAAAAAGCTAAAGCTGTATTGGATAAAATAAAGGAATTAAGAGGCGGCGACCCTTCAAAAGGTACTGCTTCTGCCGAAGCTGTAGCTAATACCATTAATACAAAAAGCCTGGATGGTATATTCGGAGCTAAAGGAGAAATGACTAAAGGGGTTTTTAAATATACATTTGGAAGACCAGATGTGGATTTAAGAGAACATGGTGTAAAGATTACTACCTTCCTTGGATTCAATACCTGGGCGGCATGGCAGGGAACGCCTGATAAAGCGGCTGTTGCAGGTGATTTTGTTATGCTTGAAGATGAAGTAGAACCGGTAGTAAAAGCCCTTATTGAAAATAACATTGAGGTGGTTGCTTTACATAATCACATGGTTCATGAAAAACCACATGTCTTCTTTTTGCACTATTGGGGCATAGGTAATGCAGAACAATTGGCAAAGGGATTAAAGGCGGCTATTGACCAGACAGGTAAGAAGCAAGGGAGTGGAATGAATATGAAGATGTAATGAGTATTAACTTATCCCTATTAAAAATGCTATTCAAATAAGAATAGCGTTTTGCTTTTTATGAGGGAGTACACAAATTAAACTCTACATAATCCCTCCCTCTAAATTGTTTATCCCTATATAGGTTTTACCGATTTTATAATACCTGCCAATATAGCGTTTGTTCGTTTTTTCTGCAGGATCATTTGTAAATAACTTCCCATTTATAAATGCCCCTTCTACCTTTTTTACGTACTCTTTGTAGGTATGGATAATTGAAACCTTGTTGCCTTTAACGGTAACATCAAATTTTACGGGTTTTAGAAAGGAGCAAAAATGTTTGGTTCCTTGAAAGGGAGCTGCAGTAGCTTTATCAACAGGCTTTTTTTGAGCATAACTATGTGTGATTGAAAGTGAAACAAGGCCCATAAATAATATAAGTGTTTTCATTCATGCTTTATTAGAATTATTAATAGGAGTGGTTTAGAAGGATAAATTTGGAGCCTTTGAGTTTATAAAATTTTTTGAATTATGCGTTTTATCATCATACAACTATCGTTGGTTATCTGTTTTAGTAATTGTAAAGGACAGGCAACATTTGGAGAAAATAAGCTAAAGCTAGAAAAGATAATCGAAATGCCTGGTGTTGCTGGCAGGATAGACCACATGGCGTTTAATCTTAAAGATAAAGTGCTTTATATGGCTGCTTTAGGCAATAATACTGTTGAGGTAATTGACCTTAAAAAAGGGGCTGTAATACAAAGTATTAAGGGTGTTGATGAACCGCAAGGCATAGCATATATACCCGAGCAAAACGAAGTTGCTGTAGCAAGTGGTGGTAATGGTGATTGTGTATTCTTCAATGCTACCACCTTTCAAAGAGTTGCTACCGTTCATTTAAACGGTGATGCAGATAACATAAGATATGATGCTGCTGAAAGAAAAATGTATGTCGGTTATGGCAATGGTGGGATGGCTTTAATAGACCCGGTAAAACATAAACAAATAGGTAATGTAAAACTGTATGCTCATCCTGAAAGTTTTCAGTTAGATAAGCGGAACAATAAATTGTATGTAAACCTACCCAATGACCATAGCATTGCCGTTATCGATTTAAAAAATTTTACCATTAGAGATACATGGAAAATAAGTAAGTACAAGGCGAATTTCCCTATGACTTTAGATACTGCAAACAATCACGTAATGATTGGTTTTCGGCATCCTGCTGTATTGGTTAGTTATGATGTTAATTCAGGAAAAGAGGTTAGCAAAAATGAATTGGTTGGTGATGTGGACGATGTTTTTTTCAATGCTAACAAACAGCAAATAGTAGCAAGTGGTGGCGACGGTTACATCAACATTTTTGAGAAAGGTGCTGACAATACATTTAAACTTGTTTCGAATATTGGCACAAGGTCCGGTGCAAGAACTTCTTTATTAATTCCTTCAATCGGTTATTACGTTTTAGCTGAAAGGGCTGAAGGTGGTAAAGCTGCTACGGTAACTGTTTATAAAATAAATGATTAGATTTCGTCGCCAATGGGAATAAAGAATGTTTTGTCAATGGCTTTCTTTGTAATGTGTTCGTTAGTAACTCATGCACAACATAGCAGACCTAATACTATACAAGCTATAACGGTTGACAAAATAAACTTTGATGGCAAACTAGATGAACCAATCTGGCTTACTGCACAAGCAGTAAACAACTTTACTCAACGTGAACTTGATTTTGGAAAACCTTCTACAGAACAAACAAAGGTTGCTGTTGCATACGATAAGCTTGCTTTATACATTGGTGTGTGGTGCTATCAATCGCCTGATAAAATAATAGCTAAGTTTTTGCAAAGAGATTTTGACTATAATACTGAAGACAATTTTGAAGTAATCATTAGTCCTTTCAATGATAAACGAAACGGTTACCTTTTCATCATTAATCCAAATGGAGCAAGGGCAGATTTATTAGTATCGGGGCAAGAAAGTTCTAATATAGATTGGAATGGGGTATGGGATACTAAAACATCTATAACAAATGAAGGATGGTTTGCAGAAATAAGAATACCGTTTAATACACTTCAATTTAAAAAAGAGTTAGTACATACCTGGGCTATTAATTTTGAAAGGAATATCCGTTATAAAAACGAACAGGTGTTATGGCAGGGGTGGAGCAGGGATTACGAACTCGAAAACATTGCACAGGCAGGAACATTAACTGGTCTTAACGATATTGGCTATTCTAAACGATTTGAACTTAAACCTTATGGATTAGCAGGGTTTCAAAAACGTGAAGGTGATAAGACAAGTTATCCTTCTAAAGCTGGGGCAGATTTAAATGTAAATCTCACACCTACGCTCAAACTCAACCTTACAACAAACACCGATTTTGCACAGGTAGAAGCAGACAGAATTGCCGTTAATCTTTCCCGCTTCAATCTTTTTTATCCCGAAAAAAGAGAGTTCTTTTTAGAAGGTTATCAGAATTATCAGTTTAATATAGGTGGCAGGAATGAAATATTTTATACACGTAAGATCGGTATTGAAACCTTTCGACCTGTTTCTATAATTGCAGGTGGAAGGTTGTTTGGAAAAGTAGGACGAAATAATATTGGATTATTAAATATACAAACTGCGGCTAATGGGAATGTATCTTCCACTAATAATACAGTTATAAGGTATAAAAGAGATATAGGCAATCAATCCTACATAGGGGGAATACTAATTTCAAAGAATAACAATAGTATAAATAACCAGGTGGCAGGTTTAGATGGTGCATTTTCAACTTCAAAGTTTTTGAAAAATAAGAACCTTATTATAGCAGCTTTAGTTAGTAAGAGCTTTGATAAAGGGAACAACGGAAAAGATGCTTATGCATGGCGCTTCTTCATTGACTACCCCAATGACCTTATAGACCATTTCATTGGCATTAGCAGCATTCAACAAAATTTCAATCCTGAATTAGGTTTTCTTAACCGTAAAAACTTTGATAATCTTACATGGTTCTTTCGCTTTACACCGAGATGGTTTACTAAGTATGGTATCAGAAAAATGTATTTCAGACCCTGGGGATTTGAATTATATAGAACACATACTACCGGTGAGCTTGAAAGCTTCCATAATGAAAGCAGACCTTTAGGTTTTTTTACCAAAAGTGGTGAACGGTTTGAATATAATTTCATTCAACAATTCGACCGGTTGGATAATACTTTCAATTTAACTGATGTTGTAAAAATACCTACAGGCAAATATTGGATGTACAGGCAGGAAATTCAGGGAGGAACTTTTGAAGGAAGAAAAGTGTGGGCGGAACTGGAATACAGTTGGGGGGGCTTTTATACCGGACGCGTATCTACTATAGAAAGTTCTTTAGGCATCAATGTAAATAAGCACCTGAATTTTAAAACAAATTATACACTAAATAAAGTACGCTTACCGCAAGGGAATGTTACTACTAATGAACTTGCAGAATATATAAACTATGCTTTCAATCCCCGTTTGGGGAGTGTAATTTAAACTGTGTCAGATTTCAATTCCATTTTAATCCATTAAATTTAATCGTCAGACTATACGGAGAAAAGCTCTGCTGAGGAGCAACTTTTCAAGGGATAATCTGACCCGATAG
>JAABUN010004425.1_pt1 | contig 19202 bp, 17 predicted proteins | sample 5559311 | NCBI WGS metagenome assembly JAABUN01 (sample SAMN10711877, study PRJNA513370) | rock metagenome | isolation source: Antarctica rocks | place: Antarctica: Victoria Land, Siegfried Peak sud | reverse complement strand
ATGCGCGCGACTCGCTGGCGAGCATCCGTTTGGTCAGGAAGAAGATCGCGACGATGAAGAACGGGAAGAACATCACCGAGACGGCGGCGGCGAGGCCCATCTGCCGCGCGCCGATGATCCCGAGATCGAAGGCGAGCATCGGGAAGGTCATCGTCGAATTGACCGGCCCGCCCTTCGTCAGCACGTAGATGAAGTTGAGGCTGTTCGCCGTCCAGATCGTCGAGAGGAGGGTGGTGATGACGATCACCGAGCGCAGGAGCGGCATCGTGATCAGGAAGAAGCGCTGGAAGATATTGGCCCCGTCGATCTTCGCCGCCTCATACATCTCCTGCGGGATGGCTTGCATACCGGCGAGGAACATCATCGTCCAGAACGGCGTCCCTTGCCAGATCGTCGCGATGATCACCGACCAGATCGCGATCTTCGGGTTCGCCAGCCACTGCACGACCGTGTCGCTGCCCAGGTAATCGATCAGGACGAGGTTGAGCAAGCCGCTCGGCGACCCCTCGTAGATCCAGCGCCAGGCAAGCGCGACGATGAGCGTCGGCATTGCCCAGGGGAGGAACAGGATCCCGCGCATCAACGTTCGTCCGCGGAAACGCTCGTTGAGGAGGAGCGCCATCGCCATGCCAAGGATGAACTTCAAGCCGATCGAGGCGACGATGTAGACTGCCGAGACACGTACCGAGGTGAAGAAGTTGTAGGTGCTGTTGGTCAGTAGCGTGTAGTAGTTGCCGAACCCGATGAACGTTGCTTCACCGCCGACCATCTTCCGCTGGAAGCTGAGAATGATCGCTGAGACGAACGGGTAGGCGATCAGGCCGACCAGCACGACGAGCAGCGGCAACAGGAACACCCAGGCGACCACGAAATCACGCCCCAGGAAACGTTGCAGGCGCGATCGATCGAGCCCACCCGCCGTTGATTTCGTCGGTGAAACTACTGCCATTGCTCCCGCTCCTCCATAAGAAGTCATTGCACAGCCCTAGATCGGGTCTCGAACTTGGCGTCAGTGCTGATTCACACGAGGCTGTGCAATGACTTCTAAGCCCCAACTCACACCGCACAAACAATGAGGGTTTAGACGGGTACGCAATTTATGAGCGCTGATCTCGCTGGTCTGACAGATTACTAGATGCCTGCTATGACCATACCATGAGCGATGTTTCGATGCAAGCACCGCCGAGTACTGTCTTGTAATCGCCACGGAGAAAGGGGCCAACTGACCGCCGCGACGGCGCTCCAAGCAGTTTGGAGCGCCGTCGCGGCGAGTGCCAGGGGAGAAGTTGGGCGGAATCAGTTACGCGGGACAACCGCGAGCTCGGGTGCGGCGGCAAGCTGGTCGTAGAGGCCCTTGTTGACGACGAGGTGCCGGTGCGGCAACCCACCACCGGCGACTTGCACGGCGACCTCACCGGCACGCACGCGCATCCGGTGGTGCCCCTGAACCGACGTGCCTGCGATATGCGCGGAGAGCACAACGTTGTCAAGCTTCAATAGCGGGCTATCGGCGGGCAGCGGCTCGACCTCCATCACGTCGAGGCCCGCCCCGGCGATGGTGCCATTCTGGAGCGCCGCGATCAACGCCTGCTCATCGATGATCGGTCCGCGCGCCGTGTTAATGATCACGGCGCTCGACTTCATCAGGGCGAATTTCTCGGCATTGATCATCTTCCGCGTCTCGTCGTTGAGGTAGCAGTGGACCGAGACAACATCGGACTGCCGCAGCAGATCATCCAGGCCCACCAGTTCGACATCGAGTTCCTGAGCAATCGCAGGGTCGATGTACGGGTCGGAGGCGATGATTTTATAGCCGAAGGGTCGCGCCTTGCGGACGACCGCCTGACCGATCGTGCCGAGCCCGATCAGCCCCAACACCTTCGTCGCGGGGCGATGGAGCAGCATCCCCTCGGGCAGACGCTTCCCGGTGCGCGCCCAGTGCCCCTCGCGGACCCAGCGATCATCGATCAGCACCTGGCGATCGGTCGCCAGCGTCAGCGACATCATCTGCGTGGAGACATCGTCGTAGATCGCGTCGGCCATGTTGCAGACCAGGACGCCGTTCTTGGTCGCAGCGTCGATATCGACATCATCGAAGCCGACGAACGGTCGGACGAACAGCCGCGTCGTCCCTAGCGCACTGAAGAACTCGTTGCCATACCGCTGCTTGGCGAAACCGGCCACGACGACATCGGCACCACTAATCTTGGGATCGACCTGACCCGCTTCGGTATACGCCGCAGCGGGAACCACCTCGGCGTCACCTTCCAGCACGACCTGCTGCGCCGGATCTTGATGATTGACCTCGGACATCCCCGCGAACGCGACGCGCGCCGGACGATTCCACCCCTCGGGATTGGACCAACGTGCCGGTGTTGCCATTGTTGCCTCCGTAGTAGCGAGTAGTCATTAGCCAGTGGTGCGAGTGGGCGAAGTGGGCCAGTGGGAAAGAACGGTCAAGGGCTCACCATTACTCGCCCACTCGCACCATTGGCCCACTTCGCCCACTATTCCACTGCCAAGTGCTTGATCCCGCTCTCATCGATCGCCCTGCGGGTCAGGCGCAAAGTCGGCAGGCGCTTGATCGAGATCTCCGAGAGGGCGAGGACTTCGCAGCCGTCTTCCAGGTGTCCGCCCTGATATTGCTTCTGCGCGTCCCAGAGCGAGATGTGGACGTGCGGCTCGTAGTTGGCGATGATCCCGCCGAATTGCACGACCTCCAATGGACCTTGCAGTTCGATGAACTCATCACCGGGTGGGTAATTGTTCGTCATGATCGTGTGGATACGCGCCTGAGTGAGGCTGCCGATACCGCTCATCACCACCCCGGAGTGGATATCGGCGACCCGCGCGACCTCCTGTAAACTCTCCAGGATCTTCTCGCCGCGCCGCAGCCCGACGATCACGATCCCGGCCTCTTTGTCCTCGAAGATTTCCAAATACCCCTCCCCGCTATCCATTACGTCAACTACCGTTGACTGAACGTATCAGGCTGTCGTGCGCTGCACCGTGGCATCATCGCGCGTCAACACCTCCGGTCTGAGACGGATCCCCAGGCCGGGGCCCTGTGGCAGGGTCATCCGCCCATCGCGGATGATCGCTTCGCCCTCGACGAGTTCGTGATAATAGCCGAAGCGCGGATCGGAGAAGACCCGCGTCGTCTCCATGATGTAGGCGTTCGGCACGTTCAACAGAACGTGCGCCGAAGCCCAGATATTGACCGGCCCGGAATGGTCGTGCGGCGCGAGCGGGATCCCATACGTCTCGGCCAGCGTCGCCATCTTCTTCAGTTCCGAGATACCACCGGTCCAGGTGATGTCGCCGATCATCACGTCGGTGCCATGTAGCTCCAGGAGGCGGCGCATCTGGTGGCGCGTATAGAGGCGCTCGCTTCCGGCGATCGGGAATGGCGATTTCTCGCGTAGATCGGCCCACTCCTCGGCGTTATCCTGCCAGAGCAGATCTTCCAGCCAGTGGATCGGCAAACCATCGAGCGCGCGGGCGATCGTGATGGCGCTGGTGAGATTCCAGAGGCCATGCCCCTCGATCATCACCTCCATCCGCCCATCGAACGCCCTGGCGATCGCCTCGATCCCGGCGATCCCCTCGTTGAGTTGCGACCTGGTGATCGCCTGCCCGCGACTCTGCCGCGCATACGGATCGAACTGCGCCCATTTCATGCAGGTGATCCCGTCGGCCAGCAACTCCTCGGCCAGCCCGACCGGGTCGACGCGCGCCCGCTCGGCGTCGGAGTGCGCCCCATAGGCCGAGCAGGTGTTGTAGATGCGGATACTGTCGCGACAGGAACCGCCGAGCAAGGTGTAGATCGGCTGACCGGTCGCCTGCCCCAAAATATCCCAGAGGGCGATATCGAACGCCGAGAGTGCCCGTAACTCCGCGCCGGAATAGCCGTGCAGCCCGGCGAACTCGAAGATCGTGTTCCACAACGACTCGATCTGTAGCGGATCGTTGCCGATCAGGAAGCGTGCGGCCAGGTCGTGGACAACGGCGGCGGTACGCGTATCTGCCGTCTGCCCCAGCCCGATTAACCCTTCGTCGGTATGCACGCGGACGAAGATGAATGGCGGGTGGGCCTTGCTCAGATGGATCGTTTCGACGGCGGTGATCTTCACCCAACCCCCTCTCCCACACCGATAGCGGCGCAGCCGACACCCGGTAAGATAACGATGCACCCTAGGACCGGCGCACCATACACCCGAGGTGTCGGGGCGTCAACCATCCCCGATCAAGAAGCCCAGGTTTAGGCGTGAGTCGATGCTGACGTGGGCCGGTAACTCGTCAGCCACCATTGGTGCAGTTCGGCGCAGAGATCAGGGGGGATCGGCACCGGCTCGGTGCCTAGCTGCCGGGCGAACAGGCAGGCCCGCGCGCTATCCTCGACCGCCACCGCCGTCGCATAGGCCCGCTTCAGGTCCTGGCCGCAGACGACGAGGCCATGCTGCCCCATCACCGCCGCGTTCCCCTGGCCGATCACATCCAGCATCAACTCCGCGAACGCGGCGGTGCCGGAGCGCATCATTGGCGCACAAGGGACTTCGACGCCCGCCGCACAGGCCGCCTCGATCAGCACGATCGGCACCGGGCGCGACGCGGCGGCGAAGCCGGAGACGTGCGGCGCATGGCAATGGATTACCGCGCCGACATCGGGCCGCCGCCGATAGAAAAGGGCGTGTAGCGGCGTCTCAACCGTCGGCTTCCAGCGCCCTTCGACAATCACACCTTCGCGATCAACGATCACGATATCATCGGCGGTCATCGTCGCGTAATCGGCTGCCGAGGGTGTGACCGCGATCAAACCACTCTCGCGATCAATCGCGCTGACATTCCCTTGCGCCCCATGCGCCAGACCATCGCTCGCCATCTGCCGCGCGTAGGCGAAGACCTGTGCGCGCAATTCGGGAAGCTGCATCGCCATCTCCTTCTCGCCCACCTATCCAAAGGGTGCGGCGCATATTATCATATGGCGCAATAGGGATGGTGGTGGGGAGATTGGGGAGGGTAGACGCGGTGGGAAGTGAACGGGAAGCGTATCGGGTACTCACCTGGCGCGATGGCGCGATCGAGATGATCGACCAGCGCCTCTTGCCCGGCGAGGTGCGCTACGTCGCCTACACCGATTACCGCGCCGTGGCCGAGGCGATCCGCAGCATGGTCGTGCGCGGCGCACCGTCAATCGGCGTCGCGGCAGGCTACGGAATGGCCCTCGCCGTACTCGGAAGCAGCGCCACCGAACCAGTGGCCCTGCGCCAGGAGATCGCCGCCGCCGCGGCGGTGTTACGCGCCTCGCGCCCAACCGCCGTCAACCTCTTCTGGGCGATCGATCGCGTGATGGACCGTATCGCGCAGACAGCAAACAACCTTGATGCAATTCGCGCCGCCGCACTCGCCGAAGCACAGGCGATCGATAACGAGAACGCACGAACGTGCGAGGCGATCGGGCGCAATGCGCTGCCGCTAATCCCTGACCACGCCCGGATCGTCCACCACTGCAATACCGGCGCACTCGCCACGGCGCACTACGGCACCGCGCTCGGCGTCGTCCGCGCCGCGTACGAGGCGGGGAAAGCGCCACACGTCTACGTAGACGAGACGCGCCCGCGCCTCCAGGGTGCGCGCCTGACCGCCTGGGAATTGCAACAGCTGGGCATACCCCACACCGTCATCGTCGATGGCGCGTCGGGACATATCATGCGCACGATCGGCGTCGATCTGTGCGTCGTCGGCTGTGACCGCGTCGCGGCGAACGGCGACACCGCCAACAAGATCGGCACCTACAACCTCGCGCTGGTTGCCCGCGCCCACAACGTCCCATTCTACGTCGTCGGACCTCTCAGCACCCTCGACCTGACCCTGCCCCACGGCGACGCTATCCCGATCGAAGAGCGCGACCCTGCCGAAGTCACCCAGATCGGCGCGGAGCAGATCACCCCCAACGGGGTCAACGTCGCCAATCCCGCCTTCGACGTCACCCCCGCACACCTGATCACCGCGATCATCACCGAGGCGGACATCGCCTATCCGCCGTATACGGAGAGTTTGGCGCGGTTGGTGGAAGAAGATGAAGGTGCGGTCAGTAACACACTGAACCCTACGACAGGTGCTCTATAGCCGATGTAAGGAAAGAGGCTGCACTCTATGGTCGATAAAGCCCTGCCGAAGTTTGCCGCGCGGATCGCTGAGATCGAAGGGGCCGTGTTTAGGCAACGGCGATCGTTGCCACCGTTGCGCCTTGCACCCGCAGGGGCCGGCGGGTCGGGTCAACGCGCGGCGACCGATTGGGCCGAATTGCCGGTTGGCGGGAGTTGGGGCGGGTACGACCAGACGGTCTGGCTGCACGGCGAGATCGCGGCACCTGCGGAGTGGGCGGGCGAACGGGTCGAGTTGGTGATCCGCCTTGGGGACTATGCGCTGATCGCGGGCAACCTGCTGATCGCCGGGCCGGAGGCGTTGGCCTATCTCGACAGCGCACCGTTCGCGGGCGTCGATCGCTGGCACGAAGCGCTGCTCCTGACCGAGCAGGCAACCGGCGCGGAGTATTGGACCCTCGCCCTGGAAGTGTATAGCGGGCGGATCGCCGAGCCACATACCCTCCGGCGCTACGAACTGGCGACGCGCGATCGTGACGCCGATGGCCTCGCCCAAGATCTACGCGCCGCCTACGAGACGCTGGCGATCCTCGACCCGGCGAGCGGCGACGCGGCATTGCTGACACGCGCGATCAACGCGGCGCTGGCGCTGGTCGATTTTCGCCAACCGCATTCGGCGGATTATTACGCCTCCCTCGCCCCGGCGCGTGAGATTTTCGCCGCAACGCTGCGCGATTACCGGCACGGGACGCGCCCGCGCGTCGTCGCGACCGGCCACGCTCATATCGACGTGGCCTGGCACTGGCAGATCGCGCAGACACGCCGCAAGGCCGCGCGCACCTTCGCGACGGTGCTGCGGCTGATGGAGCAATACCCCGAATATCATTTCACCGCCAGCCAGCCGCAACTCTACCAGTGGATCAAGGAAGACGAACCGGCCCTCTACGCGCAGATAGCGGCCCGCGTCGCCGGGGGGCGCTGGGAGCCGACCGGTGTGATGTGGCTGGAGCCGGATACCAACGTGCCGAACGGCGAATCGCTGGTACGCCAGTGCATCTACGGGATGCGCTTCTTCGAGGAAGAATATGGGCAGCGCACGACCGTCCTCTGGCTCCCCGATGTTTTTGGCTACTCGTGGGCGCTGCCGCAGATCTTGCGCGGTGTCGGCGTCACCAAGTTTATGACCAGCAAGATCTCCTGGAACGATACCAACGCTTTCCCGCACGACACCTTCCGCTGGCGCGGCACCGATGGCTCCGAGGTGCTGACCCACTTCATCACCACCCCCGATCCCGGCGAACGTTATTACACCTATAACGGCCACATGTCCGCCACCGAGGTCTTCGGGACGCCGCAGATCTACCGCCAGAAGGAGATTAACGACCAGATCCTCTACCTCTTCGGCTGGGGCGATGGCGGCGGCGGCCCAACCCGCGAGATGCTCGAAGCGGGGCGGCGTTTCGGCGGATTGCCGGGGATGCCAGAACTGGTACAGGGCGGTGCGGAGGAACTGCTGACCGCGCTAGAGGCGCGGGTACTCGCCCCGGAGACGATTGGACGGGTACCGATCTGGGAAGGGGAACTCTACTTCGAGTTCCATCGCGGCACCTACACCAGCCAGGGACGGACGAAGTACGCTCATCGCCGCGCCGAAATCCTGCTGCACGAGGCAGAGCTTTGGGACGCGGTCGCGCACGCCACCGACACGACATTACGCGGCGACAAACTCGACGCCGTCTGGCGAACCCTGCTCTTGCAACAGTTCCACGATATTCTGCCGGGGTCCTCGATCGCGGAGGTCTACAGCGACACCGCACGCGATCTCGCCGCCGTTGCCCGCACGGCCAGCGATCTCCGCGACACCGCCTTCGCCGCGATCAGTGGTGCGGCAGGACAGTCGAACGCCGCGCTCTTCGTCTTCAACGCAACGCCGTGGGCGCGGCACGATCCGTTTCACCTGAGCAAGGAGGCGCTAGCGGACAAAGGGGTCGCTGTCGCAAATCTGGGGCTCGCAGCGCAAGAACTCGCTGACGGTGGCGGCATCCTGCTCGCCCCACCCGCCGCAGGGATCCCATCGCTCGGCTATCTGCGCCAGCGGCTCGATAAGTCGGGGCAAGATGTAGCGCAGGAGCGAGACGCGCTCGCGATCAGCGAGTCGGTGTTGGAGAACCGTTTCTACCGGATCGAACTCGACGCTCAGGGGTTGATCAGTTCGTTGCGCGACAAGCGGGTGGACGCTGCACGCGGCGGTCGTGAGCTAATCGCGCCAGGGGAGCGCGGCAACTGCCTGATCGCCTTCGAGGATAAGCCGATCCAGTACGACGCCTGGGACATCGACCTGTTCTACCAGGAGAAGCCGTACCCGCTCGACGCACTCGAAGGGTTGACGGTGATCGAGCGCGGCCCGTTGCGCGGCGGCGTGGAGATCCGGCGGCGATTCCTCGACTCAACGATCACGCAGCGGCTGCTGATCTACCGCGACATCCCCCGGATCGATTTCGTCACGGAAATCGACTGGCATCAGCACCAGATGTTGCTGAAGGCGGCGTTCCCGGTGACGATCCACGCCAGCCGCGCGACCTACGAGATCCAGTTCGGCACGGTCGAGCGCCCGACCCACTGGAATACGAGTTGGGATCGCGCCCGCTTCGAGGTCTGCGCGCAGCGCTGGGCCGACCTCTCGGAGGGCGACTATGGCGTGGCGCTGCTCAACGACGGGAAATATGGCCACGATATTCGCGGCAACACGATGCGGCTGACGCTGCTCAAGTCCGGTATCCACCCCGACGCAAATGCCGATCAGGGCCAGCACCAGTTCACCTACAGTCTCCTGCCGCACCCTGGCGACTGGCGCACGGGTGACGTCATCGCCCACGCCGCCGCGCTCAACACACCGTTGCGCGCCTATCTCGCCGAGACCGGCGATGCCACGGCGAGCCCCACCCGCTTCAGCCTCGTCACCAGCGATCGACCAGGCGTCATCATCGACACTGTCAAGCCAGCATTCGATGGGCGCGGCCTGATCGTGCGCCTCTACGAGGGACACGGCACGCGCGGCACAGCAACCCTCACCTTCGCCCACCCACTCGCCTGGGCCGAAGAGTGCAATCTGCTAGAAGAGCAAATCGGATCGGTGGAGCAAGTAGGTGGGCGATCGTTGCAGATCGCGGTGACGCCGTATGCATTGAAGACGTTGCGGGTGGGGTTCGATGGGACACCGCAACCGTTCAATGAATTTCTGCTCGATGCGCCCGACCTACACACGCTTGAGACCGAACGAGATCGCTCACCCGGTCGCATCGTTGAATTGTAAACTCCCGCCGTTGAAGGCGCGCGGCTCGCACCGATGCAACACCAGTGCATCAATCACCTCCACCGCACGGGCGAGGCGCGCTTCGGACGTGCCAGCGATGGTGCCGTAGGGGCGTCCTTGCGCCGTCAGTTCGGCGACGAACGTGTCGTGCATCCACTCGCGAATTTGCTCACCATCGCGCGTGCCGTCCTGCACGAACGGGATCGATGCGTCGGTCAGAAGGTAGAGATCGGGGCGGTAGCTGTCAGCGAGGGCTTCGACCACCAGGGAACGCTCACCGAGATAACGGCGATGCCAGATACTCGTGGCGAAGGCGTCGGTGTCGCAGATCAGCAGGCCGTTTGAGGCGCTGGCGGCCTCGTCTTCGCGGCGACACTGCTCGGCGGCGATCTGCGTGAACTCGGCGCTCGTCCAAGTATCGTATTCGCCGCGCGTCAGCTTCACTTCGGAATATTCGCGCCCGTATTCCGGCACCCAGGCGGTACCGTAGTGCGCGGCGAGCGCCGCCGCCAGGGTTGTCTTGCCGGTCGATTCGGCCCCGACCAGGCAGACCCGCTTCGCCAGATACCCACGCACCGGCGGCTCCAGATAAGCCCAGTGCGCCAGCGGATCGGCGCGGATCGCCGTGCCGGAGCAGGGGACGATCTGCCGCGCACGGTCGACCGAGACGTGCGGGCAACCGAGAAAATGCGCGTAGGCGTCGCCATAGGCTTCGGAGGTGAAGACGACATCGGGCGCACCACCGAGCCAACCGATCGTCAGGTCGGCCCAGAGACGCGAATCGTCGTCGGGATAGTAGTCATCGATCGCCAGCACGCGCACGTCGGGATGGATCGCGCGCAACCAGGCGGCACGCTGCTCCCCGCTGATCAGTTGCTCGGGTTTGCCGCAGGCGATCACGGTCAAGTGATCCACGCGCGCCGACGCCGTATCGATCAGGTATTTGTGACCACGATGCGGTGGGTAGAATTTGCCGATGACCACGCCTGTCGGCCAGCGTTCCCCTACGGCATTCATCGCACGCCCTCCGCAGCGACAATCAATGGTTGCGACGCAGACTGATTCGGGGTTAACGAATTGCGCCAGCTACGCAGCCCCAGCAAGCAGAGGCCGAGAAAAAGGGCGTACAATGCCGCAGTCAGGTAGAGGCCACGCGAGCCATAGAGCCCGATGTAGATAATGTCGGCGGTGATCCAGATATACCAGTTCTCGATCAGCTTGCGCGTCAGCAGATATTGCGCCGTCAGACTGAGGATCGTGGTCAAGGCATCAAGGAACGGGGCGGCATCGCCGACCGAGCGCAGGAACACCGTGAGCCCACCGGTGGCGATGACGCCGATCGTGGCGAGGATAAGCAGTGTCATCCGACCGGCGCGCGAGACGTGCAGCGTCGACTGATTTGCCCCACCCCGCAGCCACCAGTACCAGCCGAGGAAACCGAGGATAATGTAGATGACTTGCAACGCCATATCGGCGAAGAGGTGCGCCTCGAAGAAAAGGGCAACAAAGAACGCGCTATTGGCGATACCGATCGGCCAGTTCCAGATATTCTCTTTCACCGTCAGCCAGACCCCGACCGCGCCGGTGACGAATCCGAGGGTTTCGGTCATCCCGAGCGGCAGGATTTTCGTCCATGCCCCGAGGAAGAGCGCCAGGGAGCCAATGACCATGACCAACAATTCCCAGCGTTTCACCATCATACCCACCTTCATGCTCTGCATCGCAACCCCATCAATACTAAATAATAGTATTGTAGTTATATAATCAGATGACCGCTTGATTGTCAAGCCTCTGGAGCGGATGGTGACGATGGAGATCGAGCGGGTTGCGGTCGCGATCGATGTGGTCTGCTTCGCGCTGCGCGAGGAACGGCTGACGCTGCTACTCGTGCAGCGCGAGGCGGCACCATTCGCCGGGGAGTGGGCGCTACCCGGTGGCGTCGTGCGCGGGCGCGAAGGACTCGATGCGGCGGCAACGCGGATCCTCGCGGACCGGACCGGGTTACAGGTCACCTACCTCGAACAGCTCTACACGTTCGGTGATCCCGACCGCGATCCACGCGGTCGTACCCTATCGGTCGCCTACTATGCGCTCCTCGCGCCGGCGAACGACACCGAGCCACGGGCGGGGCGCGATGTCGGCGCGATCCGCTGGGCAACGGTCGATGGACTACCCTCGCTCGCCTTCGACCACACCCGGATCGTCACCTACGCCCGCCAGCGGCTCGCGCAGAAGATCAGCTATGCCCCACTCGCCTTCCTGATCCTGCCAGAGCATTTCACGATGGCCGATCTCCGGCGTGTCCACGAGGCGATCGAAGGCCGCACCTACACCCACCCCAGCAACTTCCAGACGCTGATGCGGTCCCGCTGGGATCTCCTGCGCGTATCGGGCGAATTTGACCGCCGCTCCAAACGCCCCGCACAACGCTATCGCTACGGCGGGCCGCTCGTCATCGGGGGGGTACCGGAGGGCGAGGACGATCACCGCAGAGGCGCAGAGACGCAGAGGGCCGCAGAGAAGAGGCCAGACGAGAAGAAGGACGGGGTTTAACCATAGAGCGCACCGAGCGCACCGAGACGAAGGGGAGAGGCGAGAGGAAGGCCGATCCTAACGCACAGGCGGGGAGCAAGAATTAAGAGCAGTAGGAAGGATGATCGAGGTGGCGGGGAGCGATTGAGGTGAGTGGGAGACCCCGCCCCCGGCCCCTCCTTTAAAGAGGGAGGGGTGACTCGCTGATATGCGGTGGTGTTAATACTCGTGCGCTGCTTCGCGAACGCCTTGTTAGATACGCGTGAGTAGCCCCCACCTTCCCCTGATGGCGGTGGCGAACTTGATCGGGCCATGATTCCTCCCAGCCCGCGCAGGCGGGTTTATCCTGCGCGGGTAGCAGGGCTTCGTGGCCGCAGGCCCGTGAGGCGCGGCTTTAGCCGCCAGCCATAGCACGTTGAATTTTGCCACCGCCATCAGGGGAGGGTCGCCACCGCAGCGGCGGGAAGAGGCCCAACCCCTCATGCCCATCTACCACCACCTATCAATCCCTCCCCGCCCCCTGTGTACGCCGCTCATTCCCCTCAGCGCCTCTGCGTCTCTGCGGTGATCGTCCTCGTCCCTCACCCGCCTACCCTTGCACCAGCACTTTGGTTGGGGCGAGCCAGAGGGGCGCGAGGTAGGCGGGCATCGTGGACAGTGGCAGTACGTCGTCGCCGATGGCGATGCCGAGGCCGTCGCGCATGAACGCCTGACGCGCCGCGATCCGCTCCCAGGTGGCTGGGAAGCGCGACGCCAGTTCTGCGCGCAGGGTGGCATCGGCGAAGACGACCGGGTCTTCGCAGTTCATGGCCCAGCCGCGCGGGGCCGGAGTCGGGATAATATCGCACTGGAACGCCATCCCGGAACGGAGAGTCAACTGCCCACCGGGGACAACCGGCGAGTTGACCCACTCATCGAGGCCGGTCAGGTGGCCGGGATTGAGGGCCGGGCGCAGGCCGCCCTCGGCCAGAATCGCCGTCACACGCTCGTGGATCGCGCCCCCTACCACCCCGACGCCGACCAGCTCGTACCAGGCGATGACTCCGCGAAAGTAGGGGATGGCGAGTTGGTCGAGGAACGCCTGATTGTCGTCGTCCACCAACCCGGCACGCGCGCCGAGCCCGCCCCAGAAACCGAAGCCACAAGTGACGCCGTCACCACGCGCGATCCGGCGCGTGCCAGGGCTGCCGAGGCCGATGATCGCCCCAGTGCCGGAACCGAACAGGACGTGTGTCGAAAGCGGATCGCCCTCATAGCCCATATTGCCGACCGCTTGCAGTTCGCTCAGGCCAGGTTGCATACCGCGCTGAATCCGCCCGAGCGCCGCCGTCGCCCGCGCCGCCGCCCACTCGAAGGCCGCGATCTGCTCGACCTCACAGTTCGCCCTTAGCCCCTTGGTGGGATGCAGCAGGACTGAAGTGGCGTCCCGCAGCGCCGCCGGATCGCCCGCGAGATCGCGCAGCGTGTCCACCAGCATCGCGGGCGCGAAAAAGCCGGGGAGCTTGCCGGTCCACTCAGCGGGATCCAGGCTTTTCCAACCGACAAGTGCCAGCGACTGTCCCGCCCCGAGCCCCGCCGCGCTCAATACATCAATCAGGCGCGGTGCCTGCGTCCGATCTTGTCCCGGCAGGCTGAGCGATTGACAGAGGACGACATCGAGCGGCAAGGTCAGCAGACCGGCGTAGTCGAGCCCTTCATTGCCGACAAGCAAGATCCGCCGCCCGCCCGCGCCGAGCAGCAAAATCCCTTCCTCGAAGCGCGGGTCGTAGCCGGTCAGGTAGGTGAGATTAGCGTAATGTTCGCGGTCGCCGTAAATGATCAGCCAGTCGGCACCAGCGGCATCATACGCGCGCTGGCACCGCGCGGCATAGATCGTCGCCGGGATCTCCGGGCGCTCCTCGATCGTGCCGAAGTCGGGCAGGCTTACATCACGCCAGGTGATTGTCATGGTCGGTACCACATCCTTTCCCATCAACTCTTGGCAGAACAATCTGCGTCGTGTAGGCCGAAACGCTCAATGACGGACTGAGCGCACTTCCGTTCAACTGTCGGGAAATCATTTAACCGATCACCCGCCGCCAGGTAATCGAAGAGGGTCTGCACAGGCACGCGCGTCCCGACGAAAACGGGGACGCCGCCCAAGATATCGTCTACTCGCTCGATAAGCAGACCTTTATCGCTCACCATCTGACACCCTCACACAACACCTTCGATCGTCGCCCATGATAGCAAATGCCTATCGCCGATGCGGGTTTGGCCTCACTTGATGCCGGTGCTAGACTCACCGTGTTCATAGGGGCCGAGAAACACCGTATCGTGAAAGAAGGAGCGCCGATGGTCGCGCAAGTGATTCGCAATGGCACATTGATCGATGGGAACGGCGGCGAGCCGATCGCCAATGGGGCGGTGCTGGTCGAGGATGGCCGGATCAGCGCGGTCGGCAAAGACGGCAGTTTCGCCGTGCCGGATGGCGCGACCGAGCTCGACGCGGGCGGCGGCACGATCCTGCCGGGGATCATCGACACCCACGTCCACATCATGATGGAGGGGCTGAATACCAACAAGATCCTCTCTACCCCATTCTCGCTCAACTTCTATCAGGCGATCGAGTATATGCGGCGCACACTCGACGCCGGCGTGACGACCGTTCGCGATGCGGGCGGGGCCGATCTCGGCGTGAAGATGGCGGTGGAGAAGGGGCTGATCGCCGGGCCACGGATGCAGATCAGTATCAGCGTCCTCTCGATCACCGGCGGTCACGGCGATGGCTGGCAGGCGTCCGGCAACGAAGTGGTCCTGTTCCAACCGTATCCGGGCAACCCCGATGGACGCTGCGATGGCCCGGACGAGGTCCGGCGCAAGGTCCGCGAAATCCTCCGCGCCGGGGCCGAGGTGATCAAGTGCTGCTCGACCGGCGGCGTCGGCAGCCCGACCGATCACCCGGAATTCACCCAGTTCACGCCGGAAGAGTTGGCGGTGATGGTGCAAGAGGGACAGTACCGGCGCGGGATCAAGGTGATGGCCCACGCGCAGGGGGCCGAGGGGATCAAGAACGCGGTCCTCGCCGGGATCCACTCGATCGAGCATGGCTTCTACCTGGACGACGAGGTACTCGGGCTGATGGTCGAGCGCGGCACCTTCCTGGTCCCAACACTCGTCGCGCCGCTCGGGGTGCTAGAGTCGGCGGAGCAGGGGAACGCGGCCCCGGAATATGCGCTGCGGAAGGCCCGCGAGGCGTTGGAAGCGCACCGCGCGAGTATCGCCCGCGCTTACCGGGCGGGCGTGAAGATCGCGATGGGCACCGACGCGGCGGTGATGCCGCACGGCACGAACCTGCGCGAACTGGGGCTGATGTGCGATTGCGGGATGTCGCCGATGGAGTCGATCGTCGCCAGCACGAAGGTCGCCGCCGAATGCCTCGGCTGGCAGGATCGGATCGGCACCCTCGAAGTCGGCAAGTTCGCCGACGTCGTGATCACCCGCACCGACCCCCTCGTCGACATCCGCTCCCTGGAACAAACGAGCAATATCGCCCTGGTGATGAAAGGCGGCGAGATCGTCAAGGATATTCGCGCAGCATAGCCCTGAAATCAGGAGCGCTGGCGTCAAAATTACGCTCAGCCAGCCAGCACCTTCTATCAACGAGGCACCCCTCCGCGCGTCGGGGAAGGGCCGGGGGAGCGGTCTTCCCCATCCCACCCACACAGCGGCGTTGCCTGATCGTCACGCGCGTGCTATAGTTGCCGCTGTCGCACACTCCCAGCGGGTGTGCGTATTCTTCTGTGTGACGAACGGTATCGCGCTCGGCGCGACCAAACCGCACCATTGATTGATAGACCTGAGGGAGGGGATCGCCAGCATGATCAAGCTCCGTTTGCGCCGCACGGGTGCCAAGAAGAAGCCCAGCTATCGGATCGTCGTCGCCGACGCGCGTGCCAAGCGCGATGGCCGCTTCATCGAGATCGTCGGGCAGTACAACCCGCTGACCGACCCGAGCACGATCGTCCTTAACAACGACCGCGCCCGCTACTGGCTGAGCCAGGGTGCCCAGCCGACCGAGCGCGTCGCCAAGCTGCTCAAGATTCAGGGTGTAACCGACACCGAGGGTAAGGTTATCGCCGCTCCCGCAACTGAGGAAGCCGCACCGGTCGAGTAAGCGAGCCTGGCTCCCGGTGACGCGCACCATCCCGCCCTGCGGATTCACGAAGTGGAGAGGGTATGGAGCAACTGCAACATCTTGTTGAGTACATGGCCTCCGGGCTGGTCGACCGGCCTGAAGAGGTCCATGTCGATACGCGACAGCGCGGTCCGGCGGTGAGTATTCATTTGCGCGTCGCCGAGGATGAGCTAGGCCGCGTCATCGGCAAAGGTGGTCGGATCGCGAAGGCGATGCGGACGATGGTAGGCGTTGTCGCTGCACGACAGGGCCTTCGCGCCAATTTGGAGATCGAAGGCTGACGTGTCCGATACCTCTAACCCCGAGCAACCACAGCCCGAAACAGCAGCGACAACGAAACGCCCCGCTCACCGTCGTGTGATGAGCGGGGCGCGACGTTCGCAACCACCTGGCACCGCTGCGGCTCCCGCTGACACGGCAATGCCCGCGACCCGGAAGCCGGTGCGTCGCCCGGTGGCGAAAGAGCCAGCCGCGCCACCGGTTATCCCGGAGCGCGGCCCCGACCCGAAGCGCCTGAGTCTCGGCTGGATCACCGGCTCGCACGGTTTGCGCGGCGAGTTTCGGATGTTCATGATCACCAACCACCCCGAAGCCCTGCACGAGGTGCGTATCCTCTACCTCGGCGAAGTGCAGGAGCCATGGGAGGTGCGGCGGATTCATCCGCTGCCGGATGGTAAAGAGGCGATCGTGCGCCTCGTCAATCTGGCTACGGCGGAGGAGGCCGCCGGACTGCGCGGCAAGCAAGTTTGGGTCGATCGCGAAGCGCTTCTCCCCCTGCCCGCAGGCGAGCTCTATCACTATCAGTTGATCGGACTTGACGTGGTCGAGGAAGACGGTACATTGCTCGGTCGCCTCGCGGAGATCATCGAAACCGGCGCGAACGATGTCTACGTCGTGCGCGGGCTCGCCGGGGAAATCCTACTCCCGGCGATCAACGAAGTTATCCGCGATATCGATCTCGAAACCGGCAAGATGACGGTGCGTCAGCAGCAGTATTATTAGCCGCCCACACTACAGCACCTAAACGATAAAAGACAAAAGCGCCCGGCACCGCCTCATACGCGGTGCCGGGCGCTTTCATGTTTACCGAAATGTTTAGAGGGCCGCGAGCATCATCAACGCATGGGGGGCCGTTCCGCTATGATTCAGGCGGGCGCTGACCATGAAGAAAACGATGATCCCCATCAGTAAGATGAGGAAGAACGGCAGAAGGAAGCCGAGGATGGCCTGCGCCTTCACCCCGGAAGAAGGGACATCCTCGCCCTTCTTAACGAATGGCAGTGCAACCGGTGCTTTCATCGGGTCCGTCCACTCCTCTCAGATGGCGGGGTGCTGCCGCGCCACCACCAGTCTCAACGACACTGCCAATCGCCGGGTATCGCAGCAGATCGGCCAAGGCACATCACGACATTATACCAATACTATACCATAGGTCAGACCATCAGCTATACCGAAACCGGCTCGGAAATTGGCGTGTCTGAGGCCGAACGCCAGTGCGCTCGCTTACTCGCTCTCGGTCGTCTCTTCCGTCGCCTTGGCCGCGAGATTGTGGAGTTGGTAGACCTCGATTTGCGGCACCGCCGTCAGATGATGGGACATGATATCGCGGATACGCCATTCATCGGCGGAGCGCTCGAACGCATTGAGCTGCTCCAGATCCTCCCAGTGGGTGAGGAAGATATATTCCCCGCTCGTCTCATCGCTGAGCAGTGTCAACGAGAGGAAGCCTGACTGTCGGCGCATGATCGGCTCAATCTTATCGGTCAACTCTTCCGCCAACTCCGCGTACCCCTGGGACAGATTGAACCGTTGGAGCAGCGCGAACCGCCCGACGATCGGCACCATATCGCTCGACCGTCCGGTTGTGGTCACGGGCGAGGCCGTGCGCGACCGGATCGGGGCATTCGCCAGCACCCCGCGCGACGACAGATCTGCATTGCTCGACATTCGTCTCCCCTTCGCAACTCCCCTTTGATAGATACGCGCATGGTACCACAAGATCGCCCCGATCCGGGCAAAATTTCAGGGGCGAAGACAGCCTTACTCCGGCGCGCCGCGCGTACCCCCACGCCGGGACTCAATACCAGCCATGCGGTATGATGCTCGCGCGCTGACGATGGGGCAAAAGGCAGCGATATTCATTCCCGCAACGCCGTTCCTATGAGAAAGTCTAGAACCAGAGGATTGACGAATGGATATCGAGCAACTCCGCGCCGATACGCCGGGCTGCCAAACGGTCCTGCACCTGAACAATGCCGGGGCCGCGCTGATGCCACGCTCGATCTACGAGGCGCAGGTAGCCCATCTGACGCGCGAGTATATGACCGGGGGCTACGAGGCGAAAGACGAGGCTGCCGAGCGGATCGCGGCGGTTTACCGCAGCGTGGCGACCCTGCTCAACGCCGCGCCGAGCGAGATCGCGCTCATCGAGAATGCGACTCGCGCGTTCGATATGGGCTTCCACGCCATCCCATTTCAGCCGGGCGACATCATCCTCACTTCGGTGGCCGAGTACGCCTCGAACTACCTCGCCTATCTGCGCGCGGCGGAGACGCACGGCGTCGTGGTGCGGGTGGTGCCGGATGATGAACACGGGCAACTCGACACGGCGGCGCTGGAACGTCTGCTGGCCGAACCGGGTCGTGGACAGCGCGTGCGGCTGGTATCGGTGTCGCACATCCCGACCCACTTCGGTCTGGTGCAGCCTGCGGCGGCAATCGGGGCGCTGGCGCGAGCGCACGGCGCACTCTATTTTCTCGACGCCACGCAGTCTGCGGGGCAACTGCCGCTCGATGTGGACGCGATCGGCTGCGATCTCCTCTGCTCCACCGGGCGCAAATATCTACGCGGGCCGCGTGGGGTCGGTTTCCTCTATGTGCGCGAGACAATCCTGCCGGAGTTACGCCCGCCGTTCATCGATCTCCACGCCGCGACCTGGACCGGGCCGGACACCTACGAACTACGCGGTGATGCCCGCCGCTTCGAGAACTGGGAGGCAAATTTCGCGGCGACGCTCGGGCTGGGCGCGGCGGTCGACTATGCGCTGACGCTGGGGATCGCGCCGATCTGGTCG
>JAABUN010004424.1_pt1 | contig 19203 bp, 16 predicted proteins | sample 5559311 | NCBI WGS metagenome assembly JAABUN01 (sample SAMN10711877, study PRJNA513370) | rock metagenome | isolation source: Antarctica rocks | place: Antarctica: Victoria Land, Siegfried Peak sud | reverse complement strand
CTGATTACGGCTCGTTTGCCAAATTTAAGAAGAAGATTAAAGCCATTTTTACCGGCATCGGAGCAGAATACAAAATCGCATTCAGCCAAATGATAGTCTAAACTAATTTTGTTGGGGTGCTTAAGTAATCGCTCACAAATAGTTTAGACTATGAAGTGAGATGGGTAAAACAAAGATTATTGAATTAACCGAAGAGAAGCGTCGGGAATTGGAAAACGGCTGGCGAAACGGGGCGAGCCACGCTTTTCGGCAACGCTGCCAGATGGTTTTATTCTTTGAAACACGCAGGTAAAAACCTTGCAATTTTATTGCAAGAATTTATTACGCTTTCTTCTTCTTAGTCTGAAAAGAATAATCAAGCGAATTTTATTCGCGTTCCGTTTTCAAACCTCTGCACTTCTAGTGCAGAGTCGTTTAGTTACTTGAATGATGATTAAATCGGCATTCAAGAGTGCCGAACCGACTTAAAAATAAATTTTGAAAATCCGTTATTTTCGGACTACTCCGCAGCTAGTTGACGGGGAATTCTTTTAGATTAAAGTTAAGGAGTCTCAAATTGAAAGCAAAACTTGTCTATTTAAGCGGCGCGATGCTCGACTGCACGGACGCCGAATGCCGCGATTGGCGCGAATACGCCAAGCAAAATCTAAAATGCGCCGCGCTTGACCCGATGATTCGTGACTATCGCGCCCGACCGATGGATGGAATGCGCGATATGGTCGAAAACGACAAAGCCGATATTGACCGCTGCGATACGATTCTGGTGAATTTCGTCAAGCCGAGCGTCGGGACGAGTATGGAAGTTTTATACGGCTGGGAACGCGGGAAAAACGTAATCTTAGTCGCGCCGCCGGACGCGAGCGTCAGCCCGTGGCTCGTTTATCACAGCCATCAGCTTTTTCAAACGATTGAAGATGCGGTTAAATATGTCAATGAATCCGAAATTTCCTGAACCGCAATTTATTCCGCTAAATTTTCAAACGCTTTCAATCGAAGAGCAGACGCGCCGCGCCGAAGAATTTTATCAAACGCTCAGGCAGCGGCGAACCGTGCGCGATTTTTCAGGCGACACTGTGCCGTTCGAGTTAATAGAAAATGCGATTCGGGCGGCGGGAACCGCGCCGCCGGGCGCGAATATGCAGCCGTGGCGGTTTGTCGTCGTCAAAGACGCTGAAATCAAACGGAAAATTCGCGTCGCCGCCGAAGAAGAGGAATACAAAAGCTATCACGGGCGAATGTCTGATAAATGGCTGCGGCGACTGGCGACGCTCGGCACGGACGAGCATAAACCGTTTCTCGAAATCGCGCCGTATCTGATTGTCGTTTTCCGCATCACTTCAACCGCCGAAGATGGTGAAAGCGAGCCGACGTATTACTCGCAGGAATCGGTCGGCATCGCCGTCGGAATGCTGCTCGCCGCGCTGCATAACGCCGGACTTGCAACCTTGACGCACACGCCTTCGCCGATGAAGTTTTTACAGGAAATCTTAGGTCGCCCGAAAACCGAAGTTCCGTTCGTGCTGATTCCGGTCGGGCTTCCGGCGAAAGACGCGCGTGTGCCGGACATTTACCGCAAACCGCTCGAAGAAATAATGACCGTCCTTTAAAAGATTAAAATCAATCCTGCAATTCAGCTTGCTCAAACTTGAAAACGGCTTGGTAAAATAATTTTCCGCGCCAATCCCCGACGGTTTTTTCGTGATAAAATCGAAAATAATGGAAAATTTTCTGAACACCGAAACGCTGATTATCGAGCTATTATTGATTGTTTCGCTCGTCGCGCTCGTCGTGCGCCGCTTGCGGATTCCTTACACGGTCGCGCTCGTCGTCGTCGGTTTGCTGATTACTTTTCAGCAGCCGCAAAAAATTACTCTTACGCCGGAATTGATTTTATCTTTGTTTATTCCGCCGCTCGTTTTTGAAGCCGCGTTTCATCTGGAATTTAAATCTTTGCGCGAGAATTGGCTGCCGATTGTCGGTTTGGCGATTCCGGGCGTTTTGCTGACGACCGCAATTGTCGGCGCGATTGTGTCGTGGGGCGCGGGAATTTCTCTGACGAGCGGATTGGTTTTCGGGGCATTGATTGCGGCAACCGATCCGGTAGCTGTCGTCTCTCTCTTCAAAGCGTTGGGCGCGCCGAAGCGTCTGGCGACTTTGGTTGAGAGCGAAAGTCTTTTCAACGACGGAACGGCGATTGTCATTTTCAAATTGATGCTCGTTATCGCTTTGTCGGCGGTTGCCGGAAATACTGAAGAAGCGCACGGCGGCTCGTTTGATTTTCTGACGGCGACGGTTGATTTTATTCGCGTTTCGGCGGGCGGTCTGCTCGTCGGTGTCGGTTTGGGCTGGATTATCGCGCAAATAATCGCCCGCGTGGATGATTATTTAATCGAGACAATGCTGACGACGGTTCTCGCTTTCGGCACATATTTAGTCGCCGAGCGATTTCATGTTTCCGGCGTACTGGCGGTCGTCGCGGCGGGCATTATCACGGGCAACGTCGGCTTGAAAGGAATGTCGCCGACGACGCGCATCGTGCTGTTTAATTTCTGGGAAGTTCTAGCCTTCGTCGCCAATTCGCTCGTATTTTTACTGATTGGTTTAGACGTGAATCTGCGCGAAATCGGCGCGAATATTTTGCCGATTGGCATTGCGCTATTTGCCGTTTTATTGAGCCGCGCGTTAGTCGTTTATGGCTTGACTTTTTTAACGAATCTGCGGACGGCGAATAAAGTTCCGCTTGCCTTCCGGCACGTTCTTTTCTGGGGCGGGCTGCGCGGCGCAATCAGTCTCGCGCTGGCTTTGAGTTTGCCCGCCGCGCTTGCCGAACGTGATTTGCTGCGCGTAATGACGTTCGGCGTGGTTTTATTCACCCTGCTCGCGCAGGGGACGACGATGCAGCTTTTGATGCGGCGACTCGGCATCGGACAGCCGGAAAAACTCGAACTCGAATACGAACGCCGTCACGGGCGACTGCTCGCCGCGCAAGCCGCTCTGCGCCGCGTCAACGAAATGCACACGGGCAACATGCTGTCGCTGACGACGTGGGAGGAAATCGAACCCGAACTGCGAAAACAGGTTGCCGACGCGAACGACGCGCAAACCGCTCTGCTCGAAGAACACCCGGATTTACAGACGGAAGAACGCGAAGATGCGATTCTCGAAGGCTTGCGGGCGCAGCGGGCGGCGTTGACGACAATGCTCAGCAACGGAATGATTTCCGATGCGGTTTATGAAGAGCTGATTGAAGAAGTTGATAAATCAATCGCCCGCGCTCACCGCGCCGCCGAACCGTCGGGTAAAACCGAGGCAGCCGCCTGAAGGCGAAAATCCGCGCCGCCGTGCCGGTGTAAATCACGGAATTCAGCCTCGCCGGAATAGCGAGAAAATAGGGATAACCGCGTCGTGCCGTTGAAGATTTAATATGCGGCTTTCCAAAATTTATTGCTTCGCCGCTTTCAAGAAATTACTTTACAAGACAGCAGAAGCTGCATAAAATTCCCTTTTACGTTTCCGCGCGGGCTTCGCGCTCGCCTTTGACTTCGACTCGTCTGCCCAAAATGTCTTCGACGTAAATCATTTTCACCAGCACGAAAACGACGGCGACGATTGGCACGGCGAGCAGCAAACCCAGAAATCCGAAAATAACGGCAAGCAGCAACTGAGCGGCGATAATCAGCACCGGCGGAATCGCTACGGCGCGCTGCTGGATGAGCGGCGTGAGTAAAAAACCGTCGAGATTCTGGATGGCGAGATACAGAATCAAAACGTAGAGAGCCTGCGCCGGACTTTGCGCGAGCGCGATTAAAACGGCGGGCGCGCCGGCAATGAGCGGTCCGATGTTCGGAATAAAACTCAGAAATCCGGCGATAATGCCGAGCGGAATCGCAAACGGCACGTCCAGAAACCATAAGCCCAGAAAAGTCAATACGCCGTTAATCGTCATCGAGGCGGAAATGCCGAGCAGAAATTTTCGCAGCGTATGACCGATGACGCGGAGAACTTCCCGCGTTCGTTTTTCGCGTTTTCGGGGAACGAGCTTAACGATGCCTTCGCGGTGTAAACGCGGATTGTAGGCGAAATAAATGGCGGTCATCAAAACTATCAAAACATTGACGACGACATCGAAAGCGGTCGAAAAAAATCCGGTTACGCGCCCGAGGACGTTGCCCGACTGCCGCCCGAGAACGATTTGCGATGGCGGCGGGATTTTTTCGACGATGCGCCGTCCGAGCGGATACTGCGCGACGCGCTCGCGCGCCTGTTCATAAACGGCGGGCAGTTGGTCGGACAATTCCTCAAACTGATTTTGCAGCGAACCCGACCACAAAAGCCACGCGCCGAGCGCGGCGAGAGCGACGATTATCAGCAGCACGAGAGTCAGCGACCAATTTTCCGAAAGGCCGGCGCGTTCGCTCAAAAAATCGCTCAAGCTGCGAAGAAAAACCGACACTAGAAATCCGGCGAAAATCAGCAGAAAAACTTCCGCGCCCTGCCATAAAACGAATAAAAGAAGCGCGAACAAAACGACGATTAAAATTTTTTCAATAAAATCACGGCGCGGCGAACGCGCATCGTTCGGCGGGTTTGAATGTTTTTGCGTGGTTTGCATCATTTTGCCTTGTTCCTTCAATTTGACATTACCGGCAAATAAAAATTCACGTTTCGTTTGCGTTCCGAAAATTTTTAATCGCCGACCATTCGTCGAAATCGCGCCAGAAAAATCATAAAAATCCCGTAAGAAAAAAGACCTACGGCGACAACGGCGAGCAGCCACGCGCCGTATGGCTGCTGCTCCAGCACGTCGAGCGCGCCGCCGAAACTGCGCGTTTCTCCGGCATCGGAGCGAACGGCGGCGAAAAGCAGAAAAAAGCCGACGATGCCGAAGACGATGCCGCGCGCCGCATACCCGAATCTGCCGAAGCGCGTTCCCCACTTCGCCTGTTTTTCGCTCATCTCCGCCAGTTGCAGCGTTTCCCGAAATTTCGCGCTGGAGGCTTGGTAAAAATGAAAAATGCCGATGCCCGTTGCAATTAACGCTGCCAGCACGACGAGCCATTGACCGTAAGGCTGAGCGAGCAGCCACGCCGTCCAGCTTTGCGCCCACACGCCGGATTTGATTTTGAATCCGAGAACGATTCGCGCCGCCGAAAAAGCGAGTCCCAGATAAAACAGCCCGATTAAAAAGAAACCGCCGCGCAGAACGAATCCCTTCGCGTCCGCGCCTTTCGCGTCCGTGTCGAACAACGCCTGCGCGATGCGCCAGAAGGCGTGGCAGACGAGACCGAATGCCACCGCGACGAGTAAAATCTGCCCGAACGGAAGCTCCGCCATCTGCCGCATCGCGCCGCGCGTGCCAATCGCCGCCGCGATGCCGAACACCGACAACGCCGCCAAAACGCCGACGAGCAAATGCACGACCGCCATCGCCGAATAACCGGCGCGTCCGAGCCACACGACCCACGAACGCGACGCGCGGGCGGCTTTTTTTAATTTAAATTTATTTCGCTCGCTGATTTTTTCAGGCATCCGCGCTTAAATCCGTCAAATATTTTTATCACCGATGAGTTTAACAAATTGCTCGACGAATCCGACGGCTTTTCGCTCGCTTCGATTGAAAAACGCACAAAATTATTTGACATCTTTAAGAGCCGTGCGCGAATCGTTCGCCGATTTTTTAACGACGCTGAACGTGCCGTCGGTTTCCAGCACGACGGCTTCGATTTCTTCGATTGCTGCCAATCCGTTTGAGCGAATCGCCGCGCGGATTTCCGATTCGGTCACGCGCTGGCGGAACATCGCTTCATTCAAAAATTCACCCTTGTTGAATAAAAGCGTCGGCTCAGCTTTGACGACATTTTTTATCGAATCGAATCTGACCGAAAGCCGCGTGATGACGAATTGCAATCCAATCAGCAGCGCGAAAGCGATTACGCCTTCGATTAAAACCACGTCTTTCGAGACGACGACCGACGCTAAAATCGAGCCGAGCGCGATGGTGACGACAAAATCAAAGGCGTTCCATTTCGACAAAGTGCGCTTGCCCGAAACGCGCAGAAAAATTATCAGCGCGATGTAAGCGAGAACGCCGACAATCAAAATGCGAATGATGCCCGACCAATTATCGAAAAACATATTTTTTATTTGAACTTTCTCCGACGAATTTTACCACTAACGATTTCCGCCGCGAAGTGTAAAAAAGGTTAATTCGGGACGACAATTTATCCGCACGGGAAAACTGCTGAAGCCGATGCCGCGATTGACATAAAGCCGGTTTCCGGTTTGACCGAAATTTTCGATCCAGCCGTCGGCGTGGATTTTTTCATCGGTGAAAAGCGACATCCAAGACCAATCGTCGGTGAACGGAACGCGAATCTGCCCGCCGTGCGTGTGTCCGGCAAATGCGGCGGGCGCGGCGCCTGCGGGAAACGCGGCGAACGAATCCGGGTGGTGCATAAAAATTATGCGCGGCGCGTTTTCGGGAATCTGCGCCAGAGCGATTTCCGTTTTGTCGCCTCCGGCATAGCGCGAACCGATGCCGACGAGATAAAAAGTCGAATCGGTGTTCGCCGCATTTTCCTGCCGGTTATTTTCTTCGGGCAAACGAAGCGAGGCGGCTTCATTTTCCAGCACGCGCACGCCGGCTTGCGCGAGACTTTGGCGCAAGCCGGCGGCGAGCCGTTCGTTTTTCACCGAATTCGGGTAATTCATTCCGTAATCGTGATTGCCGAGAACGGCGAAAGTCGGAATACCGGCTTCGACGAGCGGGCGGACGAGCGCGACCGCTTCGTTGACTTCGCTCATAAAATCGAGCGCGTCTTCGCGTTCCACGTCGCCCGGTTCGTCTTCGTCGGTTGGCTTATAAACAAAATCGCCCGCGATTAAAACGGCGGCGGGACGTTCTTCGATGATTCGATTAACGATTTTCGTGACCGTGCCTTCGTTGCCGAGCCACATTCCGATTTGCATATCGGCAATCAGCGCGACACGCTTGTTTTCCCAACCGGGCGGAAGATTGGGAATGACTGCCGTTTCCGCCTTAACGTCAACGAGGCGCGGTTCGATGACCGCGCCCCATATCAGTAAGAGCAGTATCGCGCCGAGAACGCCGACCGCGATACGTTTGAGATACTTTCCCCGCATACATTTATCTGCTCGTGTTTTTAGTTTGTCCGTCGGTTAAACCGTCAACGTCAACTTCGGTGCGGCGCACGGTGTCCGTAATCGTTTCGTCGCGCTCGGTTACATCTTTGCCGACGACGACTTCTTCGACGACTCGCGCCTGCTTGCCGACGACGGCTTGTTCGGCGCGTTCGGTCACCGTAAAATCGCCTTCCTTGACAGCATTCATATCGGAATCGGTTACGGCGCGGTCAACCGGACGACGGTCAACGGTGACGTTTTCCTCGCGCAAATTGACAGTTTCTTCGACGGGTCGTTCGGTGACGCTGGTTTTCACCTGCACGCCGCCGCTCTCGACGGCGCGCTTGCCGACTTGCAGTTCTTCTTCGATAATCGGAATGACGACATCGCCCGTTTCAGTTTTGCGCTGCTGCGTATTCGCCATTGGTCTGGCGGTCGTCGCCGTGTTAGTCGTTGTTTGCGAAGCGTTGGAATAAATTTGTTCGCCGCCGCACGATTTGAATTTGCTTTCGATAAACACCGCGTCTTCCGCCGTGCGCGGCGTAGCGCGAAGCACGATACCGCCGGATTTGATGCCCGATTCATAAGCAGCCGCCTGTTCTTCGGGGATGCCCGAACCGACCAGCGCGCCGAGCAATCCGCCCGCCAGTCCGCCCGCGCCCGCGCCGACGAGTGCCGCGGCAAGCGGTCCGGCGACGATTAAGCCGATTCCCGGCAAAACGACGCTTGTTCCGATGGCGGCGATGCCGGCGATAATCGCTCCCAAAGTTCCGCCGATTGCCGCGCCCGTTCCCGTTCCTTCCATCGCTTTCGAGCCGAGTTCCGTATCGTCAGCCGCCGCGCCCGAATAATACTTGTCGCGCGTCTGGTCTGACATCATTACGTCCGCGTCGTCCTTGCCGTAACCGCGTTCGCTCAAAGCGTCGTAGGCGCATTCCGCGCTGCGATTGTCTTTGAATAATCCGGTAACGATAAATTTATTGTTTGTAGTGTTTTCCATAATAATTTCTCCTTCTTTAATTTCCTCGCGCTTTCACGCTTTTTGGTTGTTGACCCGCTTATTTCGCCGCCGGACGGAAGCGCGAGTCGTTCGCTTTCGCCCGTGCGTTTTCATTTCTTTTCTTTTTCATTTTTAAGGACCAACGCCTTCCGTGCCTTGAAACGGATTGTAAATTCCGGTCAAAACCAAAACGATAAAAACTATCACGATTGCCAGTATCATAAAGGCGCATCCGTAAAGTCCGGTTTTCTTTCCCGCTCCGATGTCGCTGCCGCCCGTATCGGCTTCGAGTCCGGCTGTTTGCCGGTTTTCTTCGTTAATTTTGTCCGCTCTGTTTTCCATAATTTTGAGTTTGAAAATCGCTTCACAGTCGTTTTACTTTAAGTCGCTGACTTTAGCAGCCTGCAAAAAGATCGGCGTTTGTTTCAGAAAATCGCGTTCCGCCGTCGTCAGCGGGCGAAAGCGATTGTTGGCGATGTCGTTGATTTCTTCGGCTTGCAGACGTTCAAATCTGCCTGTCAAACTCAATGTTTTGCCCACGCCGATTTTCCCCTGCGTGCCGACTCCGCGAGCCGATTCTTCGTCGAGCATCACATAGATTTCGCTGCCGCCGCCGGAAGCGACGGTGAACGTGCGCGGTCCGACGACGCGCCCGACGCGCACATTTGAAAACTCGATTTCTTTGCCGACCAGCGAAAGTTTGTCCGCCGTCGAATTATAAACGCCCGCGTCGGTCAGTTTGTCGCCAGTCGCCGTTTGATTATTAGAGTTCGCCGTCATTTGATTGCCGTTCGTCATCATTTGATTGGTTTTATTATTCGCCGTCATTGTCGTTTGATTGGCGTTTGCCGCCGCGTTTCCGGCTTTCGGGCGAAAGCTGATCGACTGCGCGATTAAAACGGGTTTGGCGTTAAACTCCGCTTCGATTCGCGGGTCTAAGTCCCATCCGATTTCGCGTTCCACGTCCGCCGTCACCAGCATTCTGACCACACCCGTGACCGTCGCTACGTCGTTGATCACGTATGCGCGATTATTCGCGTCGCCGACCTGCGGAAACGGCTCGCGCCCGACGACGAGCAGTTCGCCGACGCTCAAACCGCTGTCCATATTAAACGCTCGCGGATCCCAGATTTCTTCGACATCGCCGCTGACCGTCACGGTTTTTCCGACGTAAGCCGACGGGTTTTCGATGACCTGCCGCGCGGTGATGCCGCCGACTTTATCGGCTCGCTCGCTCGCTGAATCGGCGCACGAAGCCAAAAACAAAAACGACGACAGGAATAATGCCGCCGCCGCGAAACCGCGAAAAATCGTTTTGCCGAAACCGCCGCTCGTCTGATCCGATACTTTTTGATTGCGGCTTGATAAATTCATAATTTCTCCTTTCGTCAATGGTCGAATCCAATTTTTTTCCTTGAACGTTCACAAAACTATTATTTGCCCGTCCGGTCGAATGCGGAACAATCCGCAAACTCGCAACCGGATAAGACAGCCCGGCTTGAAATAATCGGGCGATAAATCAATTCAATATAATTAAAATTTTATCCGTTCGGCGGGCAAAAAGAATCCGTATTAACACTCAAAAATCTTGAGTGTTAATACGGAAAATGCCCGTTTAACGCGGCGAAATTATTTTGAATTTTCGCCCTTGGCGGCAGCGTATTTCGCTCGTTCGATGTTGCCGTCGCGCGTCCCCGTCGCGTCGTGAAACAGCACGACCGAGTGCGGATACGGCATATCAATTCCGGCTTCATCAAGCGCGTATTTAATTCCGGTTGCCACACGGTCGGAAACTTTTAAGACGTTCGCCTGATTCGATTCGACCCAGAAATAAACCGTGAAATTGACCGACGACGGGGCGAGTTCCGAAACGTAAATCCACGGTCCCGGGTCGGGCATAACGCCTTCGGTTTTGTCCAGAACCGCTTTTATCGTCGAGCGTCCTTTTTCGATGTCGTCCAGATAGCCGATGCCGACGACGAAGCGGACGCGCCGACGGTCGTAGGCGGTTTTGACCAGCACGGCGTTTGTGTAAACGTCGCCGTTCGGAATGACGGCGCGTTCGCCGTCGAAGGTTTTAATGCGCGTCGAGCGGACATTGATTTCTTCGATTGTGCCTTCAAACTCGCGGAATTTTAACTGGTCGCCGACAACGAACGGTTTGCGCCACAAAATTAAAATTCCGGCGAAAAAGTTTTGCAGCACGTCTTTGAAAGCGAAGCCGACGGCGACCGACGTAATGCCGAGACCAGCGACTAAATCGCCCGGTTTGAACGCCGGAAAAATAACGACCGCCGCGACGAAAATGCCGAGAATAATTATCAAAAGGGAAGCGAGTCGTCCGAGCAAATCGGCGAGCGTTAAGTCGAGCCGCGTCCGCTCACCGGCAGCGCGAATGACGCGGCTGACGATGCCGGCGGCGACGACGAATGCGCCGACGACGACAATGCCGAGAACGATATACGGAAGCTGCGCGAAAAATCCGTTGCCCAAATCGCGCAAAGTTTGCCAGATGATTCCGGCGTCGAAGTCGCGCGGCTGAATAATCGGAGTCGGCGTTTGCAATAAAAATAAAAAATTCATAATTTAATTTTCCCGTGTTCACGCGGAAATGATTTTCGATTCGACGAAAACTTTATTTTCCCAATCGAGTTTCTTTAAGACCTTTTCAATATGTTCTTCAATCTGCGCCCAATCGTCTTTCGACGTGACGTTTTCACGCGCCGCGTCCGTCGTCATTTGCAGATGACGCGCGATTATTTCAAGGCGTTCGGCGCGTTTTTCCGCTGACAGATTTTGCTGCTCGTTGTGCAAATCGTGTCCGTCTTTGATTCGCAGAGCGATTTGTTCGAGCGCGTGCAGAATCCGTAAAATAATGGCGACATTGTTGGTCGCATTCTGGCGCGTCTGGTTAAATGCCAAATCTATCAAATCTTCAAACGTGGGGCGTTTGGCGATGACTTGCAGGCGGTTTTCGGCGAAACGAAAGCGCGACGGAAACGGGTGCGCGGCGAGATGCGAGCAGATTGCCGTTAGATAATCAATCGAAATAACGGCGGTCGTCGTGTCGTTCACGCCGGGCGAGAGAGCCTTCATCACGATGTCCACGATTTGCCGGATGCCGAAGGCAACGTCCTGGTCAACGGTGCGAAAATTGTCAATCGCGTAAATCCGATTGAGCTTTTCGGTCGTCGCTTTGTCAATTTTTAAGTTCGCGCCGTTCGATTGCGCCCGATTCGTCACAGACGCGAGCGGCGCGCCGGCGATGACGAATTCGCCGACACCGTGTTCCATTTTTACGACGACTTCGCGCTGCCGCGTGAACTTGAGCAAGCCTTCGATGTCAATGTTTTGAATGTAGCCGGTTTGCGTTGAACGAATCGTTTGCCAGCTTGCGCCGAGCGAAAATTTTTCGAGATTTTCCAATTCTTCTTCGGGCGCGTTTTCGCCCATTCGATGTGGGAAAAGCTCGTCCACAACTTCGATTGTTTCGTCAAAAACGGTGGCGATAATCGTCGAAGCCTGAATCGAAACGGCAATGTGATGGATAAAATAAATCAGAAATCCGATGCCGACGAGCGCGAGCAGAACGCCCGTGACAACCGCGATTGACGGCACGAAAACATTGTCATCATCGCCGCCGCGAATCGTTCTTAAAACGACGATGCAGTAAGTAAAAATGCCGACGAATACGCCGAGAACGACTTGATTTATCTGGTCGCGCATAAAGTTTCGCAAAATGCGCGGCGTGTATTGCGTCGAAGTCAGACTCAAAGCGACGATGACGATTGAAAAAACGATTCCGGCGACGGTGATCATCGAACCGGCGACCACCGAAAGCATATCGCGCGAACCGGCAGGCTCGACCCCGAATAGGCGCGGATAACCGCTGATCCAGTTGCCGCCGAATTGTTTGTCGAGTTCCACCAGACCGAGCGCGAGCGCGACGCTGCCCGCGACAATCAAGCCTGGCAAAAACCACAAACTCGAATTCAAATCAAGCCATAATTTTTTCAATTTGTTCATAAAGTTTCGCCCGCTAAATTTCGGTTATATCAAAATCCATCGCGTCTATATCTTCGTCCGATTCGACGGGCGCGCCGAGCAGTTTCAGCCAGACGAAACCGAGCGTTCCCGCCGCCAGCGACGCGAGCAGAATCGCCATTTTCGAGCTGTTGATTGTTTCCGCCGCGCCGCCGAAAGCGAGATTCGTGATGAAAATTGACATCGTAAAACCGATGCCGCCAAGAAGTCCCGCGCCGAAGACGTGCCGCCAATTCAAATCGAGCGGCAGTTTGCAGATGCGAACCGCGACAGCGAAATAACTCGCCAGCGCGATGCCGAGCGGTTTGCCCAAAACCAGACCAATGATGATTCCCGAACTGTTCGCGCTCATCAAATTGCTCGCCCAATCCGCGCCGATGACGATGCCTGTGTTGCAGAGCGCGAAAATCGGCAGAATTATAAAAGCGACCGGAAAATGCAAAGCCTGTTCGAGCCGGTTTGACGGCGATTCCGCGTCGTCTTCTTTGTCGGAGGAAGGAATGGCGAACGCCAGCAGAACTCCGGCAATCGTCGCGTGAATGCCCGATTGATACATCAGAAACCACATCAGCGCACCGGCAAGCAAAGACGGAACGAGTGATTTTATTTTGAAAAAACGATTCGCAACCGCGAGCAATGCCCACACCGCTAACGCGCCGGCAAGATAAAAAATCGAAAGTTTCGCCGTGTAGAAAACCGCGATAATGACAATCGCGCATAAATCGTCTATGACGGCAAAGGCGACGACGAAAACTTTCAAGCTCGCCGGAACGCGGCTGCCCAAAAGCGCGAGCGCGCCGAGCGCGAAAGCGATGTCGGTCGCCATCGGAATCCCGATTCCGGCTTGCGTCGGCGTGCCTTGATTAAACGCGAAATGAATCAACGCAGGGAAGGCGAGTCCGCCGACGGCGGCGAAAATCGGCAGCAGCGCGTTTTTGAAATTCGACAACTCGCCGTTGCGTAATTCGCGTTTGAGTTCCAGACCGATGAGCAAAAAGAAAATCGCCATCAGCCCGTCGTTAATCCAATGCTCGACGCTGAGACCGCCTGCATACATTTGCCAGATGCTCAGATACTTCGCGCCCAGCATCGAATTGGCGAAAGCCAGCGAAATTATGGTGCAGACGATCAGCAAAATTCCGCTCGATTTTTCCGAGTCGAAAAAGGCTTTGAAGGTGTTTGATAATTTTCTTTGAACAAGACCCATTTGTATTTCAATTACGGCAGATTTTCGGACGAATTAGTTTTATAAGAATTTTTTAGCCACAGATTTTCACAGATGAACACGGATTTAATAAAGATTATTTAAATTTAAATTTCATGTTTTCATCTTTTTCTTATCGGTGTTTATCTCTGTGTCCATCTGTGGCTAATTTTTTCATCTTTTTCTCGAACTGATTATTATAAACCGTTCCCGGTAAATTTTTCAGACAGCATTTTAATTTCTTCGCGCAGAGCGGAGATTTCCGTCTTAAGAGCTAAAACGTCTTCCGCGCCGACGATTTCCGAATCTTTATCTTCGGCATCGCGTCCGACGAAAAACGTCGCCAAAGTCGCCGTAACATATCCGAAAACCGCGAAACCGTAGAGCGCGATGATAAAACACAACACGCGCCCTTCGAGCGTTTGCGGAAAATACTCCGAGCCGACCGACGTTAAAAGCATCGCCGTCCACCAGAGCGCGTCGCCGTAGGTTTTGATACCGTTCGGGACTTCGTTTTCAAACGCCAGCATTCCCGCCGCGCCCGCGAAACAGACGATTAAGGACAGCGCGACGACGTAGCCGAATCCGCGCCGCGCGAAGCTCGCGCCTAATGATTTCATTCCGCGATTGAGCGACGTTAAAACTCGAAAAAGCCGCACGCCGCGCACCGCCCGCGCCGCCCGCAAAACGCGAAAAACGCGAAAGATGCGAAATACCCGAAGCGCGGGAACAAGCAAAGAAAGCGCGGTCAGCCAATTCGATTTCAGATACTCGATTTTCTTCGGCGCGAGCGTAAATTTAATGGCAAAATCAACGATAAAAATTATCCAGATTATCGTTCCGAGTAGTTCGAGCGCGGGCGAGAGATTCCAGACCAATTCATAAATTAAAAGCGCGAGCCAGCCGAAACCCAAAATTAAAAGCGGCGTTTCAAGCCATTCTTCAAGCTGTTCGAGCAGACTTTCGCGTTCTTCTTTTACCTTTTGACGAACGATTTCTTTTTCTTCTTTAACTTTTTGGCGAACGATTTCTTTTTCTTCCTTCATAGCTGATGATTTTAGCCTAAAAAAACAGCCGCCTTGCAGATTTCGTTGCCGTTATTCTGCAAAGCGACTGTTTTTTGGTTCGCGCCGACGCGCCTTCTTGTTAGTTGGCGCGCGGGGAAGAAGCGCGAATGGTAAATTCCGCGCCGTTTTGAAGTTCCAAATCGTCGCGTCCCTGAACATAAACCGAACCCGCGCCCGCGCCCGCGCCGACGACCGCGCCGATTGCCGCGCCTTTGCCGCCGCCGAGAATCGCGCCTAAAATCGCGCCGATGCCCGTGCCGATTGCCGTGCGTCCGATGGTTTGATTCGTTTGATTGCTGTCTTTGACCGCGCCTTCGTTATCAACTCTAATCGTTTCGCCCGAAGTCGTCCGCACGCTGTCGGTTACACCGGCGAAGCGATAAGTTTGGTTGTTTGAAAGCCGAATCGTTTCGTAATTGAGATTGATTTCCGAGCGTCCCGTAACTCTGCCCGAACGATTGGCATTTGAAACGTAGCCTTCGATAATCGCGCCCTGATATTGATTCGGACTGCGAACGGTCATCGTAAAACGGTCGCCGTCTTTTGCCGTTTTCGTCGAAAGATTATTATTCAGCGCCGCCGTCAAAATCGTATTGTCGGGAATGTAAAAATTGTTGTTGACGTTCGTGTTCGTTCCTGTGTAAACCGGCGAATTGTTGTTGTAAATATTGAACTGCGCCGTGTCCGACGTGCGGTCGTAGTAGCTTTTGACCTGAACCGTTTGATTCAAACCTTCGGCATACAAACTTCGCGTAACCAGCATTCTGCGCCCGCCGTCAAGCGATGTCAGCGTGATTGTAAAATCATTGGTTCGGTCGCCGTTTGAAACGATGTTAAGCGTGTCGCCGGAAAACGAAGCCCGAACTCTCGACTGCCGTCCGTTCGGATAACTTTCGATGTGTTCCATATTATCCACTTCCAATGTAACCTGCGGCGCGACGCTCGACGCAAACATCACGCGCATTCCCTGACGCTCGACAGCGAGCATTTCCGGCGCGGTCAAACGACTGACTAAATTAGCGTTAATGCGGTCGCGGTTATTGCGATTGACATAGCGCGTCGCGTTGTCGGCAACCGTGCGGGCATTGTCGCTCTGATTAAAATTCAAACGGTAAGTTCCGGTGAAACGCGCGTCGGCGTTCGTCAAAACTCCGCCGCCGTTCATCGCCGTATAAGCGGGCATATTGCGCCGATTGTCGAGATTAAACGCGAGGCTGTAATAACCGGAAAGCAGATTTAAATCGGTTCGCAAACTTCTCCAATCGCGCTGCGCGGTGTATTCGCGGCGCAGATTTCTTCGCATAAAATCGTCAATTCTAGCGGCGCGGACAAGCAGATTTGAAGCGTCCGCGTCAACCGACGCGCGACCGTCGAAATTGCGGCGAAGTTGGTCGGTCGAATTTTCAAAATCCTTGACGAATTCGTTGATGTTGTCTTCGCGGTTAGTGTTATTAAAACGGCTGTTATCCAGAGCGCGGTCTAAACTCGTCCGAAACGTATCGCTTTTCGTTTCGATGCGGCGCAAAACGGCTTCTAACTGCGAATCGCTGACCCGGTAAGCACTCTGCGTGGCGACGACCGACGGCGGCAAAATTCGTCCGTTCAGATTAAACGCGACGCTGTAAGCGTTCGCCAACCTTTGCAAATCGCCTTTGAGCAAAGTCCAATCGCCCTGCACTCTTCTTTGACGCAGATTCGTCCGCATAAATTGGTCAATCTGCGCGGCGCGATTCAAAACATTATCTACGTCGCCCGCCGCCGCCGTGCGCCCGTTAAAGCGCGAGCGCAAATCGTTCGTCGCTTCTTCAAAGCCTTTGACAAACTCGTTCACGCTGTCTTCCGTGTAACTTCCGTCGAACCGGCTGCGGTCAAGCGCGGCATCGAAACTGCGGCGAAAAACATCGCTTCGTTGTTCGATGCTGCGGATAATCTGTTCTACTTGTCGGTCATTAACGCGCGTCGTCCGTCTCGTGTTCCGGCGCGTCTGCGCCTGCGCGTCCGTCGTTAAAACGAATCCGAATCCTAAAAAAGCGAGCGCGAACATCATCGTCGCCGCCGTTAATTTGTTAAATAAATTCATAATTAAAATCTCCTCTTTTTTATAGTTTTCTATGGTCTCTAAAAAATTCCGTCATCAGTTTCAGCGGTTAAATTTTGTAGCGCAGCAGACCGCCGATGCCTTCCATCGCCGCAAATTTTTCGTGGTTTTCGACCATTTCAATTTTCGCGTCAGTCGTTTTTGCAAGTCGAATCAATTCATTGCGCTTTTCTTGGGAGAGATTTTCCGCATTCGGATCGAGCAAAAGAGTTTCCACCTGACCGTTTTTCAGAGCCTGTTCCGTTCCTTTCAAACCGGCAACGCCCAAACGGTCGCCGCGCACCGCGCCGACGAGTTTATCAGCCTGCGAATGCGCGTCCTCGCTTTCGATGTCTTCAAGAATGCCGCGCACTTCTTCCTCGAATTCGCCGCGCGCCGCGCCTATGTCAATCCGCAGAAATTCGTCGTAGAGAATCTCTTTGGCTTTGAACGAAAGATTATTTTTTAACAGCGTCGTCGCAATTTCATCGCCCGCGACGATTAAATTTTTGGCATCAACTTTCTTGATTAAATCTTCCAAATCATTAACGATAATTTCGGAAAATTCATCGCGGTTATTTTCGACGATGCGCTGGTAGCGCAGTTGACTCCAGCCGCCGCCGGACGTTTTGTTATAAGGCTTTGTCTCTTCATCGTCGGGCGCGGCGCGTTTTTTGAGTTTGCCGTAGCCGGTCACGAAAAACCGCGCCGTGTTCGTGTCAATAACGGCGATGACCGCCGTGTCGTATTCGTCGAGCATTTTGGCTAACTGAAACAGCGACGGAACTTTCCCGACTTTGACTTCGTTTTCCAAAATCGCGCCGACTTCTTCGACTTCCCACAAATCTTTTGCCGAACACGCGAAAATTATCAAACCGCTTGTCGCCGGCGACATTTTATTTGCAGCGAAATCTTCAATTTTTTCTTTGTCCGCGAGAAACGAATCCAAATCCGCGCCGCGCGGAAGATACGTTTTCTCGATTTCGTGCAAACGGTCTTTCAAAACGATTTCGCCCGACCGAATGCCCGGATTGCCGCCCGTCGCCTGCGGGCGCATATCGAGATAAAGGCTCAAAACGGGCATTTCCGTCGGCGCGAATTCCGCCAGTTTTCTCATTAAATCTTCTTTCATAATTTTTGCTCTCTTTGCTTTTGCAGTCTTTAACCGTTGCTCGACGAGTTAGCCGATTCCGCCGCCTGTCCGCTGTCTTTGTCCATATCCTTGACCGGCGTTTCGTTTATCGCGGGCGCGTCGCCGCCGCCGGGAATAAATTCCGAGCCGCCTTCGCCCTTCTGTATCCGCTGCTCGGTCTGCGCCTGCGTGAATTTCTGTTTGTCAATTTCCTGCACGATGTCTTGTCCGGGACGCTCGCGCCCTTCTTCTTTGTAGTGGTTCGGATTGACGTTATTTTTTTTGCTCATTTTATTTCTCCTTCCGTTTTCAGTAATAATTTCCCGAAACGACTGAATTTAATCGTATCGTTTTTAATCATATCGTTTCGCGCCGCGCCTTTCGACAGTATTCACACCTAAAGCGGGTAAGTGTTATTACTCAAGTTTAGTCGGCGGATGTATGATAATATTCCTAAAATAAATCGCCGGATTTCATTTTGATTGAGAAAATTTCTATGCCCGAAAAATCTGTTTTGACGAGATGGCTGCGGATCAAGATTCCGACTTTTTTCGCCCGTTCGCTCGGTGTCGGCGCGGAACGCAAAGCCGCGCTGTTTCTCGATTTGTCCCGCGCGGCGACGCTTCGAGACATTGTTTACTGGCTGCAAATTCTCTTTGCGGCGGGCATCGCCACGCTCGGACTCGTTTTAAATTCTCCGGCGGTGATTATCGGCGCGATGCTGATTTCGCCGCTTATGAATCCGATTCTCGCGTCGGGTTTGGCGTTGGCGACGGGCGACATCGTTTTGGGATTGCGGGCGTTTTTTAATTTAATTTTATCCTGCGCGGCGGCGATTGCGTTTGCGGTTCTGCTCGTCGTCATTCTGCCGTTTCGGGAAATGACGGCGGAAATCGCGGCGCGGACGCAGCCGAATGTGCTTGATTTGCTGATTGCTTTATTTTCGGGAGCAATCGGTTCGGTGGCGATTTGCCGCGAAGTCAAAGGAGTCGTAACTTCGATTCCGGGCGTGGCGATTGCCGTCGCGCTGATGCCGCCGTTGTGCGTCGTCGGCTACGGCATCGGGCTGTTTTTCGTGCTTGACGCGGCGACCGGCTGGCGCGTCGCCTCCGGCGGCGGACTGCTGTTTTTAACCAATCTCGTCGCCATTACCTTTACCGCGATGCTCGTTTTTCTGGCTTTGCGGATTGACACTCCCAAAGTGCGCGCAGCAGTCGAAGCGTGGGAGCAGACCGACCCGGAAAGTCATTTTGTTATTAATTCGATGCGGCGTTTTCCGGGCTTGGAAAAGGCTCGAATCGTTCACAGCTTTACGCTTCGCGCGGCGATGATCGGACTGCCTTTGATTTTAATTTTGATTCCGCTTGGCAGCGCGTTCAGCCAACTGAGCGGCGAGATTGCTAAAAAACAGCGCGAAAGCCGAATCCGGCAAATCGTGACGACTGTCTGGCAGGAAAAATTTCAGAAAAAATCCGACGGCAATTCGCGCAGCACCGTTGACCAGCTTACCGTTTCCGAAAAAGACGACAAATTAAA
>JAABUN010004423.1_pt1 | contig 19214 bp, 20 predicted proteins | sample 5559311 | NCBI WGS metagenome assembly JAABUN01 (sample SAMN10711877, study PRJNA513370) | rock metagenome | isolation source: Antarctica rocks | place: Antarctica: Victoria Land, Siegfried Peak sud | reverse complement strand
TGCGCGGTTCGGCGTTCGCGTTCCTCATCGGCGAGTTGGGCGATGCTGTAGCGTCCGAAGACACCTTCGAGGGCTACTCGGGCTTCGTCCCAGATCTTACTGGTAGCGCAGAGCGGGGCTTCGGCGATGTAGCAGACACCGCCAGCCGAGCAACGGGCCGGCCGGATCTCACCGTCCAAAATCTCCACAATATCCAGCACCGTAACTTCCTCGGTGGGCATGGCGAAGCAGTATCCTCCGTGGGCTCCCCGACGACTAGTCAATACATCCGCCCGGCGAAGGTCACCGAAGATTTGCTCCAGGAAACGCTCCGGGATCCTTTGTCGACGAGCGATCTCCGCGACCCCCATCGTGGAGCCACATTCGCCCAACGCCAATTCCATCAACGCTCGCACGGCGTATTTACTCTTCTGTGTAAGTCTCAAATCGAAATTCACCTGCTCTTGATGTAACCACTGTCCTAAATGATACCAGACAGAACGGGTCGGGTATCCTGATATTAGTCAGAAATATGGCCCTTATTCGGCTCTATGAGAAGATTTTTGCTGCTATTGGATGGAGCATTTGCCGCCGTTACTCGTCCGTGGGTCCGAGATCACGCTTCAGGTATTGTTGCATAGCATTCTCTATGCGTTCACCTGTGATTAGGAAGACCGTGCGGCCTCCGATATCCACCCCGTGGTCCGCAATGCGTTCTAGGTAATGGACCACCAGAGCCGCTCGCATCCGCCACTCCGGGCTACCGGCACCGCGTTCAGAGGGATTGGCGATCAAGTTGAGAGCCTCCGAGTAAAGCAAATCCACTTTATCGTCGGTGGCTTGAAGATCTCGGGCGCGGTCTATGTCGCGATTCCGAAAGATGTCCAACCCCTCGTGAAAGATATTGCGGGCGGTGCGGGCCATCTCGATCAGCGTGGCTTCGAGGTCTTCGTCACGCTCGTGCCCCTCGGTCTCGACGACGGCGACGCAGATATGCTCGCACAGCGTTCCCGAACGGACGAGGTGGTTCGTGACGGCCTGAACCGTGTATAGAAGGCGCAGGTCGCGAGCCACCGGAGCCTGGCGGGCCTGTAGGATCATGCACTGTTCGTCGATCTCCGCGCCGCGCATCTTGTAGTTGAGATCCACGCCCAGTTCGCCACGAGCGGCCTCCGTATCGCCCTCCATCCCGATCACCATATTGCTCAGAGAACTTTCGACCTCGGTGCCGAGATTCAGGACATCCGAAAAGAGGGCGTCAAGCTCTTTCTGAAAGGTCTCCCGCGCCATTGGCTAACCGAACCGACCAGTGACGTAGTCTTCCGTCTCCTTGCGATTCGGGTTGGAGAAGACCTTCTCCGTATCCTCGAACTCCCAAAGACGACCGGGATCCCCCTGGTTCTCGATAAAGAAGAAGCCCGTATAGTCGGAGACACGAGACGCTTGCTGCATGTTGTGAGTCACGATCACGACCGTGTAATCCTTCTTCAAGTCGTCCATCGCGTCTTCGATCTTCTGGGTCGAGATCGGGTCCAAAGCACTAGCTGGCTCGTCCATGAGAATAACTTCTGGCTCCACGGCCAGGGTTCGGGCGATGCACAACCGCTGTTGCTGCCCACCGGAGAGGGACATACCGTTCTCCTTGAGCTTGTCCTTGACCTCGTCCCAGAGTGCGGCCTGCTTGAGGGTACGTTCCACAACTTCGTCAAGGTCGCTCTTCTTGCGGCGACGCTCCAGCTTGAGACCGGCGACTACGTTGTCGTAGATCGTCATGGTCGGGAACGGGTTCGGCTTCTGAAAGACCATCCCGACTCGGCGACGTAGGCTCACCGGGTCCACGTCGCGGGAGACAACATCCTTGCCCTCGAATTGGAGCGTGCCTTCCATACGAGCGCCCCGTATCACCTCGTGCATCCGATTCAGACAGCGCAAGAACGTACTCTTTCCGCATCCTGAAGGCCCGATCAAAGCTGTGACCTTGTGGCGTTCGATCTTCATGCTGATGTCGTCCAGAGCCTTGAACTTGCCGTAGTAGGCATCGAGGTTCTCCGCCACCATCACGTTATCCGGCTCGCGTTGCGGTTGCGGAGTCGCGGCTTCTTGAGTATTGCGACCAGCGTCGCCCCCGGTATTCTTCTCTGTTTCGGACAATTTCGGCTCCTGCTGCGTTTCCTGTCTGTCCATTAGTCTACTTAGATCCTTCCCTAATTGCTTCTGGACTACCGGGCGCTGCGTCCCTTGAAGAGGAAACGCGCCATCAAGTTCAACAATACAACCACCAAAAACAACAACAGCGCGCCGCCCCAAGCGTTCTGCAATACCTCACCACCGTAAGCGGATTGCTGATAAATGATAACCGGTAAGGCCGCCATCGGTCCATCCAGCGGGTTGGTATTCAAAAAGTTGCTCGAACCAATAGCGAAAAGTAGCGGCGCAGTCTCCCCAGCGGCCCGCGCCATAGCCAGGATCACACCAGTCACAATACCGCCGAGAGCCGCCGGAACGACCACCCGCAGAATAGTCTTCCAACGGGGGATGCCAAGCGCCAACGAAGCCTCGTTAAGGTCGTCTGGAACGAGACGGATGATCTCCTCCGTAGCCCGCACGATCACCGGCAAAACCAGGATCGCCAACGCCACCGATCCGAAAATCGCCGCGCTCCTCCCGGTCGCCACCACAAAGACCGAGTAGGCTAAAATCCCGATAACCACGGAGGGCGCACCCGTCATCACGTCCGCGACAAATCTGAGCGCATTGCCCAACCGGTTGTCGCCGTACTCCGCAAGGTAGATACCAGAGAGAATGCCTACCGGTATAGCCATCAGTCCCGCCATACCCACGATAATGACCGAACCGATTATGGCGTTGCTCATTCCGCCACCATCGCCATAAGTGGACGGCAGACCTGTGAAGAAATCAAGATCCCAGGCTGGCAACCCCCGGCGTACGACTTCGAAGGTGATTGCGACCAGCGGAATGAACGCTAAAAACGCGCAAACATAAGCCACTGCGGTCATTACCTTGTCGACAAGCTTCCGGCGTCCGAAAGTGCTCGAATTAGCTGTATTCCCACTCATCGCTAACCTCCCTGCCCGGCGGTCTTGCCAACCAGCAGACGCGCCGCAACGTTGACCAGGAACGTCAGGACGAACAATATCAGCCCGATCTCCAGCAATGACGAGCGCAGTACGTTGCTTGTACTCGCCCCGAACAGCGAGGCTATGGATTGGGCCATCGAAGAGCCTTGCTGGAAGAGCGACGTAAACATTTGCTGGGAGTTACCGAGAACGTAAGTCAAGGCTATCGTCTCGCCCATCGCACGCCCTAGACCGAGCAGAATGGCTCCTAGGATGCCGCGCTTGGCATACGGTAAGACCGCTCCCTTGAACATCTCCCAGCGCGTGGAGCCCAGAGCTAGCATCGCCTCGCGTTGGGCGTTTGGCACCGCGTTCAGTACGTCACGGGAGATTGCGGCTACGGTCGGTAGGATCATCACCGAGAGAACAAAACTGGCCGTAAAGACCGTCGAAAGCACGAAATTGCCCTGGAAAATAGGGATCCAACCAAGAAGAAACTGAACCGGAGGTACGATCCAGTCCCGCAAAAACAACGCGAAAACGAAGAAACCCCAGATCCCATAGACGATAGAGGGAATGGCCGCAAGAATCTCGACAAAGAAACCGACCACCGTGTTGACGCGAGGCGGAGCTATCTCAGCCAGAAACGCCGCGATACCTACTCCTACGATTCCGGCTAGAAAGATCGCTATAAACGATGTCACAAGGGTTCCGTAGATGACCGACAGAGCTCCGAAGACTTCATCTCCGTTGCTCCATGTCGGATCCCAGATGAAACCTATCCCGAACTGTTCCCGTGAGATTTCGCTCTGCCGCCACAGTACAACGAAGATAGCTACGATGGTCAGCGGAAGAATGAGTGATACGAACAACGCGAGAGCCTGGAAGATCGTATCTCCCCGGTTGCCCTGGCGGATTTTCTTGAAAAATTCGGAGACGCCGTTCAACTCAAAACCTCTTCCGACTGTGGACTAAACAAATCTATGCCGACCTTTTCGCGGCACATACTACAGGATGCGAGCGAAGCCATTTTCGACAGGCTCACCCCAATAAGAAAAGGGAACCCGGAGGCTCCCCTTTCCACGCGCATTCAGCGACGATGATCCTTCGCCATGAACCTTGAACTGGTTACTCTGAGTAGCACTTCTCGCCTTCGGCCTTCATCTTATCGATCTGACCCTGGCTGGACTCGGCGAGGCTGTCGGGGAGCGGTACGTAGTTCTGCTCCGGCGCGAACTCCTGGCCGTCGGTGATCATGTAGTTGGCGAGCTGCGCGACACCCTTGCACTTGGAGAGATCTTCCATCTCACTCCGAACCAGGAGCCACGTGATGCTGGTGATCGGGTATATATTTTCGCCTTCGGCGTCCGGGGTGTACTCGGTGAGCACTACATCGAGCGTGTCGGGGAGCTGATCCACCACCGCGTCAATGGCGTTGCTGGCGGTATCCGTGCTGGGCTCGATGAATGGGCCATCGGCGGTGTTGGCGACACTGGCGTAGGAGATACCTTCTTTGCCCTCGGCGTATTCGAGGCCGATATAGCCGATGGAGTTCTCGGTCTGGGTGATCTGGGCGGTAACGCCGTCGTTACCCTCGCCACCGACACCAGTCGGCCAGTCGATCTCATCGGAAGCACCGGGACCGTCAGCCCAAGCCTGGCTTATGCCGGTGAGATACGTGGTGAAGATCTCCGTCGTACCCGAACCGTCGGAGCGGTGGGCGATGGTGATCTCTGACGAAGGAAGCTGCGCGTCCGGATTGAGGTCAGCGATAGCCGGATCATCCCAGCTAGTGATTTCGCCAAGGAACATGTCAGCAGCGACTTCGCCGCTAAGGTTGAGCGGCGTATCTCCGAGGTCCGGCAGGTTGTAGGCGAGGACAACCGCGCCACCGACTGTCGGAACGTGAAGCGGCTTGCCACCGGCGGACTCTTGCTCTTCCTCGTCCATCGGAGCGTCGGTGCCAGCGAAATCGACCGTCTTGTTGATGAACTCCTCACGACCACCACCGGAACCGACAGGATCGTAGTTCACCTGTACATCGGTCTCTTCAAAGTAAGCCTGGAACATCTGCTGGTAGACTGGATCCGGGAACGACGCGCCTGCGCCCATCAGTTGCGTAGCAGCTTCAACACCGCCACCGCCGCCACTGGTGCCACCACCTCCGTTTCCACCTCCACTATCGCTGCCGCCGCAAGCGGCCAGCGAAGCGGTCATCAAAGTTACAAGTCCTCCTGCCGCCAACAGTCTCAATCGTTCCGCACGCTTCAAACCACACGCTCCTTCTAGGTCATCTTGCTCATATAAAGCCCGAACCAGACTTCAAGGCAGCATCATAGGGCATGGCATGAAGGATTTAGTTGCACTTATGTAAACTCCACGCTAAATCTAAGTTAAACGACTCGTACGCAATGGCTTCGCGGCGAATACTCCAACGAGAAACTCCGACTAAACCCGACGAGCACCGTGCGTCGCCCGTCGTTCCACTTCGGTTATAAAGTCTGTTTTAGCGTCGGTGTAAGCTTCGCGGTCGTCCCGGAAACGTTCCGCGAGACCCCGCTTCAACGCTCGGACCAGCGGGAATCGTAGTCGACGGGCTCGTCGTTCATTGCGCCCGGTAGGGCCAATTCCGCCATAACCGGGTAGTGGTCGCTCGGGAAAATGGGCGGTTCGCAGTCGTGGCAAACATCGCAGGAGTGCGCTTCCCATCCGCCTCGAAGAAGTACCCAATCTATGCGCCACTCGCGGTCTTTTCTTTTCGGCGAGAACTCCGGCCCCCGGAAACGATGGAAAGTCCGGGTCGGCGGATGGCCCAGTACCTTGTGCGCGTCCGAGAAACTCGCCTTCGCGAAGGCGTTGTGGACCGGCGCACCCGGCTCGGCGTTGAAGTCTCCCGTGACGACGAGCGGTATCTCCCCCATCGCGTCCAACTCGCGGATAATGAGTTGCGTTCCCTTTCGTCGCGCCGACACGCTTTTATGATCGAGATGCGTGTTCATGTGGATGAACTCGGTGCCGTTTGCCATTCGGAACCTTGCCCAGTTGGCAGAGCGGATCTGGGCAGTGTTCCACGAGCCGGAGAATTCCTCCGGAGTCTCGCTCAGCCAGAAGCCGCCATGCTCTACGAGTTCCAGATTCTCCGGACGGTAGAAGATGGCGTTGAAGGCGTGAGGCTTTCGATTCTCGTAGATCGGCCCTAGCACCCACTCGTAACCGGAAAGGTTGGATCGGTAGTAGCGCAGGTTCTCGCGTTGGAATTCTTGAAACCCGATAAAGTCCGGCGCGTAGTGCTCGATCACGCGCCGATTCAAGTCCGCCCGCCGTTCCCAGGCGTTCACCCCATCACTCTTTCGAGCTCCCCGAATATTGAAGGTCATGGCCTTTATAGATTCAGACACCGGCTCTCAAACCTCCGAAAGAATTGGATGCATCAGACAAGATCCCGTGGCATAATCCACGGCATGCGCAAGTAGCGTTACAGACGAGACGCTGAGGGCCGACCTCGCCGCTTCGAGAGCCCCCGCGAGGCAATGTTCTGAGCCTTGAAGCTGACTGGGGCGATACTCGGGCCAGTCCTTAGCATATCTATGGTATCCGCGATCTACAACCTTTTTGTACCCGAGGCTCCCATCCAGACAGAGGCGGCGGTTATGGTAACAGCGTCTGTCGCCGTGTTCTGGCTCGGCGCTTCCGGCGTCGTTTATCTCTACATCGTGCTCTCCGGCGGCATTATGAGCCGCGACGAACGCACGAGCCGAAACAACTCCTAGCCTCACTCCCACTCTATCGTGCCGGGTGGTTTGCTGGTGATGTCGAGGGCCACGCGGTTTACGCCGGGCACTTCGTTGATGATACGGTTGCTGATGCGTTCTAGAAGGTCGTAAGGGAGGCGTGCCCAGTCGGCGGTCATTGCGTCGTCGCTCGTGACGGCCCGGATCATGATGGGATGAGCGTAAGTCCTCGCGTCGCCCATGACGCCTACGCTGTGGATGGCGGGCAGGACGGCGAAGCTCTGCCAGAGCTCGCGGTAGAGTCCGGCGCTCTTGATCTCATCCTGCAGCACGAAGTCCGCCCGGCGCAATATCTCCAACCGTTCCGCCGTCACGTCGCCAATGATCCGGATAGCGAGGCCCGGACCCGGAAATGGCTGTCGCCACACCATCTTCTCCGGCATCCCAAGCTCCGCCGCCACAACACGAACCTCATCCTTGAAGAGGTTCCGCAACGGCTCCACGAGATCCAGGTCCATGATCTCCGGTAGCCCCCCGACGTTGTGGTGACTCTTTATCTTCGCCGCGTCCCGAGTTCCACTCTCTATGACGTCTGAGTAGAGCGTACCTTGCACCAGAAACTTCGCGTCCTCGGCCAGTTTTCCAGCTTCATCCTCGAACGTGCGGATAAACTCCTCACCGATGATCTTACGCTTCGCTTCCGGGTCGGTGACGTCCGCCAACTTATCCAGGAAACGCCCCGCCGAATCCACATGGACGAGAGGAACTTCGGAATTCTCACCGAATGTCTCCACTACTTGCTCAGCCTCGTTCTGGCGCAGCAGACCGTGATCCACGAACACGCATGTCAGGTTCTCACCGATGGCCCGGTGTACGATCATGGCCGCGGTCGCGGAGTCCACGCCTCCAGAAAGCCCGCAGATGACCTTCGCGTCCCCGACTTGTTCTCTTATCCGTTCGACGGAGTCCGTGATGATATTGACAGGTGTCCACTCCGGCTTGCACTCGCACGCTTCGAAGAGGAAATTTTTGAGGATCTCCATCCCGTACTCGGTGTGCCGTACCTCCGGGTGAAACTGCACCCCGTAACGTCCGCCGCCGAGATCCGGGTTCTCAAAGGCGATGATCGGTACCGAAGGTGTCTCGGCTGTGACCGCGAAGCCCTCCGGCGCGGCCAGCACCGCGTCACCGTGGCTCATCCAGGCTTTCTGCTCGTCCGGGGTTCCGGCGAAGAGTCCGGTGTCGTCTTTTACGAGCAATTCGGAGCGTCCGTACTCCCGGATCTGGACTCCTTCAACCCTCCCGCCGAGCGAGAGCGCCATGAGTTGCATCCCGTAGCAGATGCCGAGTATGGGGATGTCGAGGTCGAAGAGAGCTTCATCCACTCGCGGCGAGCCATCACCGTAGACGCTGTTGGGTCCGCCGGAGAGGATTATGCCCTCAGGCTCGCGGCGCTTTATCTCCTCCACGGGCGTGTCGTAGGGGATGAGCTCGGAGAACACGCGGGCTTCGCGCACACGCCGGGCTATGAGTTGAGCGTACTGACCACCGAAATCCAGAACGAGTATCACAGCTCGCCTACTTCCCCATCCCAACTCGCTGGGCTGTCTGCTCGGCCTTGCCCTCGGTCGCCAACGACGGCGCGTACATCACCTCGGCCTTCTGAAACTCCTTGATGTTCTGGTAGCCGGTCGTGGACATGCTGGTCCGCAACGCGCCCATGAGGTTCAGCGTGCCGTCGTTCTCGCGGGCCGGGCCGACCAACACTTCTTCCAGCGTACCGGTGATGTTGGTCTTTATGCGGGTTCCTCGGGGGAGAGTTGGATGGAACGTCGCCATGCCCCACGAGTAACCGTTTCCGGGGGCTTCCTCGGCTTTTGCGAATGCGCTGCCGAGCATTACCGCGTCCGCGCCGCAGGTTATGGCCTTCGCGATCTCACCCCCAGTTCGCATTCCGCCATCGCCGATGACATTTACGTACTCGCCAGTCTCCATGTAATGCCGCGTCCTGGCAGCAGCCGCGTCCGAGATAGCCGTCGCCTGCGGCACACCCACGCCTATAACGCCGCGCGTCGTACAAATTCGGCCCGGCCCCACGCCTACGAGCACGCCCACGGCCCCGGTACGCATGAGGTGGAGCGCGGTCGAGTAGCTCGCGCAACCACCGACGACGACCGGCACGTTTAAGGACGGGATGAACTCCATGAGGTTCAGTGGTTCGACGGTCTTTGAGACGTGTTCGGCGGAGACTACGGTGCCCTGTATAACGAGCACATCCAGGCCCGCTTCCAGCGCGGCACCATGGTATTTCTCGACTTTCTGCGGCGTGAGGCTGGCGGCTACGATGACGCCCTTGTCCTTGATCTCCTGCACGCGCCGGAAGACCAACTCCTCCTTTATCGGTTCGGCGTAGATCTCCTGCATCATGCGCGTGGCCTTGTGTTCGGGGAGACTGGCTATCTCCTCGAAAACGGGTGCCGTATCCTCGTAGCGGGTCTGCAAACCTTCGAGATTTAGTACCGCGAGGCCGCCGAGTTTACCTATGATGCCCGCCGTGTTTGGGTCGACTGCGGAGTCCAGGGCACTCGCCATGCACGGTAGGTCCATCTGTAGGTCGCCTAGTCGCCAGGAGATGTCCACGTCCTCGGGGTCGCGAGTCCGGCGACTGGGTACTATGGCGATCTCATCCAGCCCGTAGGCCCGGCGAGCGGTTTTGCCTTTTCCTATCTCGATATCCACGCTGACAAACTCCTTCTAAGCTAGCTACGGGCGGGTACACGAAAGCCCACAGGATGCGTACCCGTGGGCTTCGACGATCTTTTTCTCTTCTAGCCACTGCAAACTGTGGCTATGCTACACCCGCGCCGCCCGAAAGGTCAAGGCGTTTCCGCCTCGTATTTCGTAGCCAAGCCTCGAAGTAGTAGCCGGGCTTCGAGCCTATCCTAAATGACACCCAACAGACTCAGTATCACGACCACCAGTATGATAACTACTACCAGACCTACTATACCTCTCATGCCCATCCTCCTAGACTATTGAATGCCGTATTACGCGCTTCTCTCTTAGAGAAGCCGCGAAAGCAGCAGCAACGCCACGATAACCAGGATGATGACCACCAGGATCGGAATTAGTCCGCCTCTCATGTTCTCACCTCCTCCCAAATATGGATTTACGTTCTAACCTTGACCGAGCAATAGCGGCAACAGGAGAACGATGAGAAGTCCCACCGCAAGTACCGATGTCATTATTACCAACTGCTTACCCATCTCTCTCACCTCTCTCTATCGCGTCGATTTCGCTAGTCGAGTGCAATATACCCTTTTTCGCCAGGGAAAAACAAACGGGCGGCATCCCGTGAAGGATACCGCCCGTGAAAGCTCTGAGTTAGAGCTTCTTACATCATGCCGCCCATGCCGCCGCCCGGCATCGCGGGCATTTCGTCCTCGGGCTCGGCCACGACTACCTCGGTGGCTACGATGAGGCTGCCGATGGACGCCGCGTTCTGAAGTGCGGAGCGGGTGACCATCGCCGGGTCGACGACCCCAGCCTTCACGAGGTCTTCGTACTCGCCGGTCAGAGCGTTGAAGCCCTGGTTAGCCTTGCCCGCCCGGACTTTGTCCACGACGATGGAACCATCGGCCCCAGCGTTCGCGGAGATCTGACGGATCGGCTCTTCGAGCGCCCGGTAGATGATGCTGGCACCGGTCTTTTCGTCGCCTTCGAGAGACTCAAGCTCCTTGGTGACGGCCTTCTGCGCCTTCAACAGCGCGACACCGCCGCCCGGCACGATCCCCTCTTCGAGAGCGGCACGGGTCGCGGAGAGTGCGTCCTCCACGCGGTGCTTCTTCTCTTTCAGCTCAGTCTCGGTAGCGGCTCCAACCTTGATGAGAGCCACGCCACCGGCTAGTTTCGCCAGGCGCTCCTGCAGCTTCTCCCGGTCGAAGTCCGAGTCGGTGTTCTCGATCTCGCCCTTGATCTGGTTGATGCGGCCCTTGATGGCATCCGCGTCGCCCGCGCCGTCGACGATGGTGGTGTTGTCCTTGGTGATGACAACCCGACGAGCCCGACCGAGCTGGGAGATCTGAGTGTTCTCGAGCTTCAGACCCAACTCCTCGGTGATAACTTCGCCACCGGTCAGAATGGCGATGTCCTCCATCATCCGCTTGCGACGATCCCCGAAGCCCGGCGCCTTGACGGCGGCGGCGGTGAACGTACCGCGCAGCTTGTTGACGATCAGAGTAGCCAAAGCCTCACCCTCGACGTCCTCCGAGAGGATCAAAAGCGGCTTGCTCGACTGCATGACAGAGTTCAAAACCGGCAGCACGTCTTGGACGTTGCCGATCTTCTGGTTGGCGATAAGAATGTATGGATCGTCCATGACCGCTTCCATACGCTCTTGGTCGGTCACGAAGTACGGCGAGAGGTAGCCCTTGTCGAACTGCATGCCCTCGGTGAATTCAAGGTCCATGCCAAAGGTGTTGGACTCCTCGACGTTGACCACGCCGTCCTTGCCGACCTTGTCAATAGCCTCGGCGATGACGCTGCCAATCTCCTCGGAACGAGCCGAAATGGCACCGACGCGGGAGATTTCATCCTTCGCGCTGATGTTGGTGGACTGCTTCTTGATGGCCTCGACCGCCGCCGTAACGGCCTTGTCGATGCCGGCCCGCAGGATGACCGGGTTGGCCCCCGCCGCCACGTTCTTGAGACCCTGGCGAACGATGATCTGCGCGAGCACCGTAGCCGTCGTCGTGCCGTCGCCCGCCACGTCGTTGGTCTTGGTGGCGACTTCCTTGACTAGCTGAGCACCCTGATTCTCGAAGATGTCCTCTAGCTCGATCTCACGAGCAATAGTCACACCGTCGTTGGTAATGGTCGGCGAACCGAACTTGCGGTCCAGCACAACGTACTGTCCCTTCGGCCCCAACGTCACCTTGACCGCCTCGGCGAGCTTGTTTACTCCCGCCTCCAGCGCTTGGCGAGCATCGGTATCGAACTTCAACTCTTTATGAGCCACCGTTTGCCTCCTCTGTTAAACTACACGTCGCTTACAGTATTCGGCACTCTCACCCATAGAGTGCCAACGTTGCGAGTATATTTCCGAAAGCGTTACAATTCAAGCCATGAGCCGAGCCGCTAGCGTATTCCGTCCCCGCTTGCCAGGTACGGACAATATGCCAAAAGAATTGGGCCGCGAAGATCGGCACTGTGAACGTTGCGGCGAGCGTAGAACGCACATCCTTTACGAAGTCCCGAAGAAAGTTGCGCTGGTCTATTACGTGCGCAAGCACGATGAGAATTTGCAAGCCACGTGTCTAGAGTGCGCCCGCAGCACGGTGCTAAAAGGCGAGGATCGCGAGCGGGTGCTCGACTCCCTGGAATAACGGAGCTTTTCCCCGCTACTCTTGCGTCGCCTCCGCAGCGGGTGCTTCCTCTTCCACGACGGGTTCTTCCTCGACGGGCGCTGCCTCTTCCACAACCGGTTTCTCCTCTACGGTGGCTTCGTCCTCCGCAGCGGGTTGGTCGGGCGGGGGATCCGCATCGTCAGGAGAAGTATCTTCCGTAACTGCATCTTCGTCTCCTGGTGGTTTCACGGTGGTTTGTTCTCCGTCGGTGTTTTCCTCGTCCGAGGTGTCACCGGACTTCTCGTCTTCAGACTCCGGCTTCGTATCGGCCGCTTTGCCGTCGGTGTTGTCGTTGGCACCGTCATTGTTTGGTTTCTTTGAGCCGCTGTCGCTTTGTCTCTCTGGCGAGTCGGCGCACTCTTCTATCGTTTTGTTGGCCTTCGCACGTTTCTTGGCGTCGGTCAGCTTGCCCGAGGTTTCGCAGTTCGACTCGTTTTTGGCTGACTTATCCTTGCGACTTGATGAGGACTTCTTCCGTCGGTCGCTGTCCTTTTTAGTTTTTTTGGCTTTCTTGACTTTGTTTTTATCCGACTTGTCGCGCTTGTCCTTATCGAAAGCGCCGTCGATCATACCCCGGACCTTGTCCACGATCTCTCCGACCCTCGGGACTTTTAGCCGGGGTGATTTGCCCTGTGAGCCTAAGCCAGGCTTGTCTTTGAGATTGGGTGGCGTTACGTCTGGTTTTTCGGAGCGTATCCTCTCGTTCTTGAGGGGTTTGTCGGGGCGTGGAGATTTCTTTGACTCGTTGGTGACGCGTTTTACGACAGGGCTTGGGGCGGCGTCGGCGCCACCGGTGTCGATGTCCGGTCGGTCGGTCGGGTTGTCCGGTGTTGGCCAGCTCTGTTCGCCGGTCGAGGGGATCGGGGGTCCAGTTTGGGGGGCGGTGCAATACTTCGCGTCTGAGCCGCCGGAGGCCGCGCCGCCGTTGGTCTTGATCCATTCAAGCAGTGGGAACGGGTTCATCGCGCCGGATTCGACGCTGGCGCGGGCGCCGGTCGTGTCATACCAGCCGAGGTGCAAATGGGGCGGGAAGAGTCCGCGAGTGATCTCCGACCCCTGTCCGGTGTCTCCGGCGTAGCCGATCAACTGCCCAGCCTCCACGCGACTCCCGATCTTGAGTGACGCCTCACGGTCCATGTGCGCGTAGTAGAAGAGATCGCCCTCCTGAACCGGCCCTATGGAGTAGTCAGCTCGCAACATCAGCGTGTAGCCGCCGAGAGTATTCCACCCGTTGCCGTTTGCCCCGGAGACCGGGACGACAGTGACATCTGTAATCGCGTATTCGGGAGTGTTCATCGGGGTCATCAGGTCCGTACCCTCGTGGCCGCCTTGCGGTCGGGCCGCGCCCCAGGTGTCGTCGTAGGAATTGAAGAATTGATCCGAGAGCGGAAAGACGGCCTTGCTGCCTTTGGATACGTTGCGGAGGTTTCCGCAGACGGGTTCAGTATTTCCACTCTGGAACGGAGAGGAGATGCCGCTCTGACCGGAACTCCCTTTAGGGGAGTCGATCCCGGACGAGTCTTCTCGGGAAGGCTTGCCTTTGCGAGATTTGTCCCCAGGCGACTTCTTGCGCGATGGCTTGTCCCGCTTTGCTTCTTGTTTCTTTGCTGGGCGGTAGAAGATCGTAGTGCCATCATCCGTCTTTTGCGGAGTGGCGGACGAACTTCCATTACGCACCTCTACTGTGGTCACGGAACCCGACGGAGCGCTCTGGTCGGCATTCGGCGTAACCGACTTCTCCGCTTCCACCTTCTGTTTCTCCTGGATCTCCGTGCGTTGCGCGTCGGGTGTTTTGGCTGCGGCCTGGCGAAGTGGAGACGAATCGGAGAGTCCCAAAGATCCCAGCTTCAGAAGGGCAGCCAGGACGGCCAACACAAAGAAGATGTAGGCCACCCGCGACCAGCTAATATAGGACATTGACTTCCCCTCGGAATTCTCGGAACGCCCCTTGCGCCGAGTTGCTTTTTGGTTTGCGCTTAACTCTCACAGATGAGTTGTCGACCGTCAAGGGCAAAAACTTAAACAATCGGCCTAACCGTGAGTGCTAGACGCTGCGGGCGTTGAGGCTGGCGTATTCTGGGAAGGGGATTCCGGGGGTGTTGGCGGCGGCCCCGATCATGGCCGCATTGTCCGTGCAAAGCTCTAGCGGCGGCACTACGAGCCTCAATCCCAACGCCGTCCGCTCCCTCTCAAGCCGCTCCCGCAACCGGGCGTTGGCCGCAACTCCACCAACCACCACGAGTGTGTCAGCGTCGTGCTGGTCGGCGGCTCGCAGCAGCTTCCTCGTCAACGCCTCAACCACCGCAGCCTCGTAACTCGCCGCCAAGTTCGGAAGCTCCTCCCTAACCTCCGCCTCGCTCATCGCCTTCAGCTTGTACAACAGACTCGTCTTCACGCCGGAGAAGGAGAAATCCAGGCTGGCGCGATTCTTGAGCCCAACAGGAAAATCGTACCGGTTCGGGTCGCCGGACGCGCCGATCCTCTGAATGGCGGGACCACCAGGGAAACCGAGACCGAGCATCCGGGCGCCCTTGTCCAGGGCCTCCCCCGCCGCATCGTCCAGAGTCTCACCGAGAAGCATCATGGCGTCTTCGGTTACCGAATAGAGAGCGGTATGGCCGCCAGAAGCTATAAGAGCTACGAACGGCGGTTCCAGGTCCGGTTTCGCCAGGTACGCAGCCGCCACGTGACCTTCGAGGTGATTTACCGGAATAAGGGGAAGTTGGCGTGCGTAGGCCAGTCCCTTCGCTGCCGATACGCCAACGAGGAGAGCCCCGATCAGGCCGGGTCTTGTGGTGACTGCAACGTGAGTGATGTCTTCGATCCCGACACTCGCGGCCCGCAACGACTCCTGGATCACACCATCTATCCGCTCCAAATGAGCCCGCGAAGCTACCTCCGGCACGACACCGCCATATTGGGCGTGCTCGGTCTGCGTGTGGACGACGTTCGATAGAGCACGCCGACCACCCGGCTCGACTACCGCCGCGCAAGTATCGTCACAGGATGTCTCGATGGCTAGGATCATTTAAGGATTCTGGTCTCTCGATCTGTTGATTTCAGATCTTTATTCTACCTACACTCAGGATACAATCTCGGGATGCGGACTTTCTCGCTCTTATTCACGTTCATCGCGCTGGTGATGTTGACGATGTTCTTGGTTTACCTGGTCCGGGGTCCTGTCGACCCAATTATCGCCATCGGATTGTTCATCAGCTTCCTATTCTGCGCTATACCGGCTCTTTTACTCCTGAAGCCGTTCGAGAACCGCGAGGCTCTCCAACGCCGCCGGGAAGCCCGCCAGGAGAAGCAGGAGCGTGATCGCAGCAACGGCTAGTTCTTCAGGGCGTCTCGAATAGCCTCCGCAGCCCGGTCCAACTCCGCAGGGTCGGGATCGAACTGAGCGTTCTCGAAACTGAGGTCTTCGAGTCGGTCCACGGGGATGAGGTGTATGTGGACGTGCGGGACTTCGAGACCCGCCAGCATCAGGCCGACCTTTGCCGGGTTGTAGGTCTTTTGAATGACGTTTCCGATCTTGCGGGAGACTTCCATCAAGTGGGTTGTCAGAATGGGGTCGAGATCGAGCCAATGTTCCACTTCGTCACGTGGCACCACCAGGACATGGCCCATCCGGATCGGGTTGATGGACAGAAATGCTACGCATCGCTCGTCTTTGTAGACGAAACGCCCCGGTAGCTCGCCCTCGATAATCTTTGTGAACACCGTAGCCAAAATCGTCCTCCTCGATGTCTGGTTCAAAGGTTCGAGGTTAGCATCTTAGAGGGTTAGGGTCATCAGGATGGCGTCTTCATCGCCGTAATAGCCGGGTCTGTGGGCCGTGCTCCCAAACCCCAAAGATTCGTAGAGTGATCGTGCCGCTACGTTGCCTTTACGGACTTCCAGGTACAAGGAGCGGGCCTGCGGGTTGTCTTGAAGGACCGTATTTACCAGGGCGCGGGCGTACCCCTGGCGGCGATAATCTGGATGCACGGCGAGGGTCATGACGTGCATCTCGTCCAGTATGGTCTTGACTCCTATCTGGGCGACGATCCGCCCCTCATCCCGGACGGCAAAGTACTTTGAATACGGACTCTGAAGCTCTTCGCGCCACACCCCGACGCTCCACGGCCGCGACAGGCATTCGGTATCCAGTCTGAGCGCCTCCGGGAGATCCGTGGTTTGCATCCGCTGGATCTCCGGTTCGGTCACCCCTGGCTCCAGGGGTTGAGGTCGCGGCGCACTTCAGCGTCCGGCTCGCGGACGTAGATCGGAACGACTTCCTCCACATCGACCGGTGAGAGGTCCGCCGACATCACAAGTCCCACCGCAGTTACCCGGTGCAACGGCGAGTCGTCCGGCGGGATACGGCCAATGTGTGAGAGTGTCTCCCGGTAATGTATCGCTCCATCTCCTACGAGGACCGCGTCCGCTACGCCGGTGGGCAAGTCCTCCGGGCGCATGCATAGGATTTCGCCGAGACTCGCGTCTGTCGAGAAGGCTCGAACGAAGATTTGTTTGCGCCGGGCGTCGATCACGGCCAGTACTTCAGAGAAACCCGCTCGGAGAGCTGGAGCCGCGAGAGCGTCCAGAGTAGACACCGTACAGAGATCCGCGCCGGTTCCGAGCGCGAGAGAGCGGGCGGTGGTGGCGGCTATGCGGATTCCGGTGAACGTGCCAGGACCGACACCGACCAGGATCCGCTCCACGCTCGCCAGTTCTTCTTCGGCGAGTTCCAGGACCGCGTGGATGGCGGGCAGCAGAGCCTCGGAAGCGCCCCGGGCGCCGGTGGCGGCTTCGGCAAGAATTTGGCGTTTGTTCTCGTCGGCGCGGGCCAGGGCTACGGTGGTCACGGGCGTTGATGCGTCCAGGGCGAGGATCAGCACTCTTCCAACCTTCGGGCTATCGGGCCGCTGACTTCAATATTTCGAGTGGTGGGTGTTGTGTGTGAGAGATGGATGTGGGTTGGATCTTCGAGAAGGTCGAGGATAGGGTCCGCCCATTCCACGAACGTGATCGCCCGCTGATCCAAGTAGTCGTCGAATTCGAGCACGTCCCGGTCCTCGACACCTTCGAGCCGGTACAAGTCGAGATGGTTTATCCGAACGGGACCGCTCGATGTCGAGCCATCGTACCCTCGGGCTAGTTGGTAGGTCGGGCTGGTCACGCGCTCTTGTACGGCCAGGGCTTTAGCGGCGGCCCGCACGAAAGTAGTCTTACCCGCCCCGACCTCGCCGGAGAGCACGATCACATCTCCCGGCGCGAGTAGTCTAGCTATCTTGCCCGCCAGGTCTTCGAGCGCGGCTTCATCGAGAGGTCGCCGGTCTTTTTCGGGCGGCGTTACCAGAGTCCGGGTTGCAGGGGTTCGCGCTCGGATGCGTCGAAGTCGAGGTTCAGGGTCTCGTAGGTCGCGGGTCGGTCAGAGGCTAGAAGCTCCGGTATGCGGGAGAAGTCCGAAATAACGAACGCCCGCTCCGCCGGTACGTACAACGCCCGCGTTAGCGCGAGTGTCGGGAAGACGTAGCGGCCATCAAGCGGAACCGCTCGACCCCGGATGCGGGCGACGGCCTCTTTCCTGCCGGTCAGAACTCTGCTTGCGAGATCCCCCATCGCTACTACTACTTTGGGATCCACGGCGGCAAGTTGACTCATCAAGTAGGGTCGGCAACTGCTGATCTCACCAGGCTTGGGCGACCGACTCTCCGGCGCCCGACACTTGACGAGGCTGGTCAGATAGACCTCTTCCCTCCCAAGACCCATCGAACCGAGCAGCCGATCCAACAGCATCCCCGACGCTCCCCGAAATGGTTTTCCCTCGGCATCCTCGTTGAATCCTGGAGACTCTCCGACTATCAGAAGCTCGGCGTTTAGCGGACCTTCGCCAAAGACGACTTTCGTCCGGTTTTTCGAGAGGCCACACTTAATACAGCCCAGGGCTTCCTTCTGAGCTTCGGCGAAATCCATTGCCACGACTCTAGTACGCTCGGCTCTCCGGTAGGATCGCCCCAAGAACGATGTAGGCTAATATCACCACGACGTTCGGGCCAGGAATGAACAGCGTCAAGGCAGCAACCGCTAAGCGCACAGCCGTCGGGTTCCAGCCGTAAGTGTGCGCGATACCGCCACAAACACCCATAAACCAGCGATCCCGCGTAGCTCGTTTCAAACCCATCTCTCTTCTCCCAACCCGGCAGTATACGTCACCACCGCTTCGTGTCTTCTCCGATATTATCCCCCGACAAGCTCTTTTGAAAGCCTCCTACCCAGAGAATAGCCCAGTTTCGGGCAGCAGACTGCGGATGTTCTGGATGGCTTCCTCTGTTTCCAGGCCGCGAGCTTCGAGCGCCCGGACGCGGCTCGCAGCGTATCCAACGTCGGCGGCGATATTGAGTTCGAGATCTTTGGCGAGGGTTTCGTAGTCGGGTTCCGGTGAGGGTTCGACTCCCCGGTAGATCTTGAGGAACTTGGAGCAGAGATCAAGGTGGCGTTCGATGTGTTCCTCTTTGAGTTTTGGTCCCTGAGCCGCGAGGCGGTCGGACCAGCACAGGACAGCCAGTTCTTCGCCGAATGATCCAGCGGCCCGGACAAGTCTCTCGGGCGGGTGGTCGGAGCGGGAACTCTCCATAAACCCGATCTTGAGGTGCAAAGCCGTGAGAGTCACGGCGAGATCGGTGCAGGCGGCGGAGAGCCCAAGTCGTCCACAGATGTCGTGGGCAAGCCTCGCGCCCAGCGAATCGTGCGCGACGAACAGTACCCGGCCCTCAAACTCGCCTCGTGTCAGGGGCTTGGCAATGTCGTGGAGCAAGGCGGCTACGCGAAGGTTCGGCAGAACATCGGGGCTTACTTTGGCTTCCAGGCGGTTCTCTTGGTCCTCGCGGTCGACGCCTCGGATAGTTTCGAGGATGTGATCCCGGACATCTAGGTGATGGTACGGTCCTTGCTGTATCCCCTGCGCCAGCGAGAGTTCCGGGACCAACTCGTCCAGAACGATGGCGTCCAGGGTCGGACGCAGTGCTTCGAGAATA
>JAABUN010004422.1_pt1 | contig 19215 bp, 21 predicted proteins | sample 5559311 | NCBI WGS metagenome assembly JAABUN01 (sample SAMN10711877, study PRJNA513370) | rock metagenome | isolation source: Antarctica rocks | place: Antarctica: Victoria Land, Siegfried Peak sud | reverse complement strand
ACAGCGCGACCTCCCAGGGCTGGACCGTGCTGACCATCAGGCGGGCCAGCATCGCGAACGGGCTGAACGGGGGCACGAACGACGCCAGCCGGGACAACGGTCCTCCCCCGCCGAGCAGTACGACCAGCGCGGACAGGTAGCCCGCCATCGCGATCAGGCTGAGTGGCAGGGACAGTGTCTGCAGGTCGTCCGGTCGGCTCACGAAGGAACCCACGGCGGCGTAGATCAGCGCGAACAGCGTGAAGCCGAGCAGGAAGAACAACCCGTATGCGGCAAGCAGCCCAAGGGTCAGCCCGCCGGTCGGCAGGCCCGCGCCGGCATCACCCAAGGCTGCCCGCGCGATCGGTTCCTGGAAAGCCAGGACGAGCACCGCCGGCAGGGCGATCGCGAGGTACTGGGTCAGTCCCGCCCCGCCGATCCCGACGACCTTGCCCAGCAGGAGCTGCCGCGGCGAGGCGGCACTGATCATCAGTTCCATGACCCGACTGCTCTTTTCGGTGGCCACCCCGGTCGCGACCCACATGCCGTAGATCAGGATGGTGATGAACATCAGCACGATGAACACGGTGCCCAGGAAGCTGCGGCTGGCGATCTGCACGGCATCCACGGCCTGCCCGCCTTCGATCGGGACGTTGAGGGACTCGGTCCGGAACTCCGGCGTCCGGAACGCTCCGAGTTGCGATCCGGGCGGCAAGGAACGCGTCCAGTCCACGATCCCCACGGATAGCGCGGTGAACCCGGCAAGCTGGCTCAGGACGCCGTTCGCCGGCCCGGCCGTTCGGTAGACCACGGACAGGGCACCGTCGGCCGCCCGGTTCACCTCGAGGATGGCGTCGATCCGACCGGCGCCAAGCGCCTCGGTCGCGGCGGCGAGATCCGTGCCTCGCTCGATGACGTAGGGCGGCGTCCAGGTCGCTGCGTCGGTGCCGACCGGGGGGATGTTCATGATCCCGTTGGCCGTGGCCACGGTCGCGGCTTCAAGCCGTTCCTCCGGCGCGACCACGACGATCACTTCGACCGACGAGCGGTCGAGATAGCGCAGGGTGATCGGCGCCATCGCGACGCCCAGGGCGAGCGCCATCAGGATCACTGTGGACAGCCGGAAGAGTCGACTGCGCGTCCGATCGCGGTATTCGCGGCGAGCGACGATGGCGGCGTTCGGAAAGAGCGGATCCCGCCGGCCCATCAGGCGGCGTCCGCTTCCGCGGCGTCGAGCGTCGGCTCGTCGTCGGGCGGTCGACCCACGTGCTCGATGAAGATCGCCTCCAGCGACGGCTCGGCGACCGCGAACCGGGTGACCAGCGTGCCGCGCGCAAGCACGGCCGCCAGGACGTCGCGAGGCTCTGCGCCCGGCAGCACTCCAGCTCCGCGAAGCCGGCGCCGGGCCGGATGGCGGCTACCCCGCGCATCTCGCCAAGCCAGCTCGGGATCGTCTCGCCTTCGGCGGCCAGCCGGATCGTGCGCGATCGACTCCCCCGCTTCAGTTCCCCGAGCGTGCCGCTCGCGACCACGCGCCCCTGATCCACGATGGCCAGCGACTCGCAGAGCGCCTCCGCCGCCTCCATCTGGTGCGTGCTAAAGACGATCGTCCGGCCCTCGTCACGCAGTTCGACGAACGCTTCGCGCAGCAGCGCGAGGTTGACCGGGTCCAGGCCGGTGAAGGGCTCGTCCATGAGCAGCACGTCCGGCTCGTGCAGGATCGCGGCGATGAACTGGACCTTCTGCTGGTTGCCTTTGCTGAGTTCTTCGGCGCGACGATCGGCGTAGTCCGGGATCCGAAACCGGGTCAGCCACGAGCGGGCATCGTGGCGTGCGCGGTCTGGCGCCATCCCGTACAGCGACGCGAAATAGACGAGCTGGTCCAGCACGCTCATCCGCGGATAGAGGCCGCGCTCTTCGGGAAGGTAGCCCCAGGTCCGGCGCGGGAGGTCGGTCGTGGCCCGGCCGTCCCACGACACGCTGCCGGCATCCGCTCGAAGGATCCCCAGGCAGATCCGCATCGTGGTCGTCTTGCCTGCCCCGTTCGCGCCGAGAAACCCGAAGATGCTTCCGCGCGGCACGCGGAAACTCAGGTCGTCAAGCGCCACGGTCTAGCCGAATCGCTTCGTCACGTGGTCGATGTCCAGGGTCACGAGGCCGAGCATAGCCCGGCGCCCGCCTCACCGCCGCTGACCCGAAGGTCCGGCCCGGGACGCAGAGCCACTCGGTGCGACAATGGGGCCGTGCCCGAGTCGACGCCGACCGCCATCCACGCCGACCGTGAGGCCGGCACGCTTGCGATCACCTGGTCCGACGGCCACGCGACGACGTTCGACGCGGTCACCCTGCGCTGGCTCTGCCCATGCGCCTACTGCCGAGGCGAGGCCGGGATGCCCGGCTGGCTGGACAGCGCTCCGACCCTGACTCCGGAGCAGACGCGCCTCGTTGACCTCCACCTCGTCGGCAACTACGCGATCTCCCCGCACTGGGGGGACGGTCACAAGACCGGCTATTACCCCTTCCGCCTGCTGCGCGACCGATGCCCGTGCCCCACCTGCGAGGCGGTTCGCGCCGGCACACCAGCCGCGAGGGACGAGCCGGGACCCACAGGCACGCACGACCAGCATCGCTGACGCACCCGTCAGCGCGACCGGCCTGATCGCCCGCAAGCGCCACGTCTCGTTAGCCAGGTTTCCGGCCGAAGGGCGCCGGGCCGTTCACGCACGAGTGCTATCCTCGGCCGCCAGCCGGCGCGCGTTCGCGGAGCCGTCAGCACCAAGGAGCCGCCGCCCAAGATGGCCGCCGTCGAACCGGGCCCCCGCCTCCCGACCGTGCGCCCGCCTCGCCCGCGCCGCGCCGCCCCGCCGCCGACCGACCTGCCGTTCCTCAATCGGGAGCTGTCGTGGCTGGACTTCAACGCCCGCGTGCTCCACGAGGCTCATGACGAGCGGAACCCGCTGCTGGAGCGGGCCAAGTTCCTGGCCATCTTCGCCGAAAATCTCGACGAGTTCTTCCAGGTCCGCATCGCCGGTCTGCGCCAGCAGGTGGAAGCTGGCGCCGTCGCGCGCGCCGTGGATGGCCGAACCCCGGCGGAACAGCTCTCGGCGGCTCGAGTCCGCGTCCTGGAGCTCGTGGCCGATCAATCCGCGACCTTCCTCAGCCTGCGTGCCGAACTCGGGGCCGAGGGCGTGGAGATCGTCGATTACGACGGGATCCCGGAACACCACGACGTCCTGCGGCAGCGCTTCCTGGACGAGATCTTCCCGGTCCTGACCCCACTTGCCGTGGACCCGGGGCACCCGTTCCCGTACATCTCGACGCTCAGCCTGTCCATCGCCGTCGGCCTGCGCGACCCGGATAGCGGCGAACGGGTCTTCGCCAGGGTGAAGGTGCCCCAGATCCTGCCGCGGATGCTGGAGGTCGAGCCGTCGCGCTTCATCACCATCGACCAGGTCATCGAAGCGAACCTCGCGGACCTGTTCACCGGCATGGAAGTCATCGAAGCGCACCTCTTCCGGGTCACGCGGAACGCGGACCTCGCCTTCGAGGAGGACGAGGCGGACGACCTGCTCATGGCCATCGAAGAGGAACTCCGGCGGCGCCGATTCGGTGAGGCGGTGCGCCTGGAAGTCGAGCGTTCCATGCCGGCGGTCACTCGCAACCTGCTGATGCGCGGCCTCGGTCTGGAACCCGACGACGTGTACGACGTGGCGGGCATGCTTGACCTGACCGCCCTCTGGAGCATCGCGGACCTGGACCGGCCGGACCTGCGCTCGGCGCCGTGGACGCCGATCACGCCCCCGCGCCTGCTGCCCCCGGACGAAGACGAGCCGGCCGACGTGTTCGCCGCGGTCCGGGCCGGAGACATCCTCGTGCATCACCCCTACGAATCATTCACCGCATCCGTGGAGCGATTCATCACCCAGGCCGCCGACGATCCGGACGTGCTGACGATCAAGCAGACCCTCTACCGGACCTCGGGTGACTCGCCCATCGTCCAATCGCTCATCCGCGCGGCTGAACGAGGGAAGCAGGTCGTCGTCCTGGTCGAGATCAAGGCCCGCTTCGACGAGGAAGCCAACATCATCTGGGCGCGCAAGCTGGAGCGAGCGGGCGCCCACGTCGTCTACGGCCTGGTCGGGCTCAAGACGCACTCGAAGACGGCCCTCGTCGTCCGGCGCGAGGGTTCCGGACTCCGTCGATACGTCCACATCGGCACCGGCAACTACAACACGAAGACGGCGCGCCTGTACGTGGATATCGGGCTGCTGACGGCTCGGCCGGAGATCGGTGCGGACGTCACGGACCTGTTCAACGTCCTGACCGGCCTGTCCCGCCAGCGGAGCTTCCGGCGCCTCCTCGTTGCCCCACACAGTGCCCGCTCCGGGTTCCTGGAGCTGGTCGACCGCGAGATCGCCCACTCGGCGGCTGGTCACCCGGCACGGATCGTGCTCAAGGTGAACGCCATCGTGGACACCCCGGTGATCGAGGCGCTCTATCGAGCCTCGAGTGCTGGCGTTGCCATCGACTGCATCGTGCGCGGCGCGTGTTCGCTCCAGCCCGGCCTGCCCGGCGTCTCCGAGCGCATCCGGGTCCGATCGATCATCGGCGAGTTCCTCGAACACTCCCGCATCTGGGGCTTCGAGAATGGCGGTGCCCCGGAGTGGTTCATCGGCTCGGCGGACCTCATGGATCGCAACCTCGATCGGCGGGTGGAGGCGGTCGTGCCGGTCGAGGATGGTGAGGCGCGCCACCGCCTGAGTGAGATCGTCGATCTCATGCTTCGCGACGATCGACGATCCTGGCAGCTCCAACCCGATGCCACGTGGGTCCGGACGGAAGTCCTGGAAGGCCGGCCCGGCACGATCGACACGTTCGAGGCGCTCAAGGAACAGGCGCTGGAGATGGCCCATACCTCGTCCGTGCCCCATCGTCCGCGCGCTGGGGCCGGTTCGCTCGATCCTCGCGCATGACGGCGCGTCCGGTCGAGCTGGAACTGAAGTATCGCGTCACCGATCCGACGACCGGCGAGCGACTCATCGCTGCCGAGCGACTGGCCGAACTCGCCGCGATCGGCTCGCCCAGGACGACCCAGCTGGAGGACCGCTACGTCGACACCGGCGATGGGGCCCTGGCGAGGGCCGGCTTCGCGGTCCGACTTCGCCAGAGCGGCGCAGGCACAGTGGTGTCGGTCAAGTCGCTTGCTCGGACGGAAGGGCCCGGTGGCGCCGTTCGTCGCGAGGAGCTGGAAGGCCCGGCCGATCGCGTCGCGGCCGCGGTCGAGTGGCCGCCTTCCGACGCGCGGTCGCTGGTCCTTGAGCATGCCGGTGACGCGCCGCTGATCGAACGGGTGACGGTCCGGCAGCTGCGCCGCAAGCGCGTCCTGCGATCGGGCCCGACGCGCGTCGAGCTGAGCCTTGACGAGGTGGACGTGGTCGCCCGCGGCAGGATCGTGGGTCGCTTCCTCGAACTCGAGGCGGAGCTGCTCAAGGGTCCGGAGGAGGCCCTGGCCGGTCTCGGCGCCGTCCTTGATGCCGAGGCCGGGCTTCGCCGCTCGCGGTCGAGCAAGCTGGAGGCGGCCCTGGCGGCCCTTGACGGGACGGCAGATATCGAGTCCTCGGGCGAGCTGCCCACGGCGGCCGATCTCCAGTCGTCCGACGCCTCGGATGCGGTGCCCGGGCGTCTCGTCGTGGGCAAGGCACCGGGCGTGACCGCCGATGATCACATCGCCGAGGCCGGACGCAAGGTCATGCGCTTCCACCTCGCGCGGATGCTGGACTACGAAGCCGGGACACGCTCCGGCCTGGACCCCGAAGACGTGCACAAGATGCGGGTCGCCACGCGCCGACAACGCGCCGCCTGGCGAGTGTTCGGCGAAGCATTTCGCCCGGGCCGTACCAAGCGCTACCGGAAGGGCCTGCGTGAGATCGCGGGGCGACTCGGCGCAGTGCGCGACCTCGACGTCCAACTGGAGGCAGCCGACACCTACCGGGCCGATCTGCCGGTCGCCGAACAGCGCGCGCTCGAGCCGTTGATGAACGCGTGGCGGAGCCATCGCGAGGACGCTCGGGTCCTGTTGCTCCGAGAGCTCGATGCGGACGGCTTCCGCCGCTGGGTCGACGAGTACCGCGACTTCGTCCGTACGGAGGGAGCCCAGGTCCTTGCCATCGGGCCGGTCCAGCCGCACCGGGTCCGCGATACGGCGCCGTCCCGGATCTGGGCCGCCTACGAAGCGGTCCGAGGCTACGAACCGGTCCTGCGCTGGGCGGACGTCGAGACGCTGCACGAACTGCGGATCGCCGGCAAGTGGCTGCGCTACACGCTGGAGTTCGTGCGGGAGGCACTGGGACCTGGGTCGGCCCTGCTCATCGCCCGGGTGACCGCGATGCAGGATCACCTTGGGCTGCTGAACGACGCCGATGTCACCGCGTCCATGGCCCGCACGTTCCTGGTCGAACACGCCGGCGAGTTGAGCGGGCTGGAAAGCGCGGCCATCGGACGCTACCTCGTGGACCGGGAGCGAGCCGTCGCGCGGCTGCGCCGAACGATCGGGCCGACCTGGCGCGGCATCACCGGTCCGGCGTACCGGCGCGCGCTCGGCCGCGTCGTGGCCGGCCTCTAGGTGCGGATCGCAGGGCCGTTGTCGGCCGACATGAGGTCATCGGAGGCCAGATCCTGGCGCCAGCCATGCGCCATCGTCGGCAATCGATCGCGCCAGGCGCGACCGGCGTGGTCGGCGACGAGGATGGCACCCTCACGCAGGCCGGATTCGGAGACGCGCAGTCGATCTACGCCGTAGCGGCGCATCAGCCCTTCCACGATGACCGCGCCAGCCGGGAGCAGGCGGGCGCGGACGGGGTTGACACGGTAAGTGGCGGTCAGCGTCGCGGCGTCGCTCGTGGCGAGGACGGCCATGGCGGCGTCCAATCGGCCTAGATCGAGCGCCCGATCCGCGACGCCTCCCGAGGTCAGCTTCAGGAGGTTGGACGCGGTCCCGCCGACGATCGCGAGGTCGACCGGAGCGGCGTCGAGGGCATCGGCGAGCTGTGCCTGCGTGGCCGCGCGCATCGCGGCGAGGTCGGCGCTGCCGGGCGGATCGGCCGTCGCGTAGCGCATCGATAGCCCGTTGGACCCAAGGCGGAGGCCGGCTGCGCGGGCGATGCCGCCCGGGGCGACGGCACAGAACTCGGAGCTGCCGCCGCCGATATCGACGACGAGGGTCTCGCTGGCCACGGAACGCCCACCCGTGACGCCGACCAGGGTCAAGTAGGCCTCCTCCTCGTGGGTGAGCACGTCCACGGGGATGCCGGTCCCGGCCTCGACCTCAGCCACGACCCTTGCGGCGTCGGCGGCGCGGCGGATGGGTTCCGTGCCGAGGAAGGTGATCGTCTGCGCGCCTAGACCTCGCGCCGTTGCGGCGTAGAGCGTCAGTGCCTCTACGAGTGCCGCTCGTGCCGCTGCGCCGAGATGCGCTCGGCCATCGACGGCGGCGCCCAGCCCCAGGAACACCGACTCATCGACGAGTGGTCGAAGCTCGTGGCCGTCGATCGCAGCGATCAGCAGGTGGACCGAGTTGGAGCCGAGGTCGACAGCGGCGCCGATCCGCGGGGCCGTCATCGCCACGATCTGGGGGCGGGGGCGGGTCGTGGTCGGGACCCGGACATTGGTCGCGCTCCGGGCGTCCGTCGGGATCCGGACATTGGTCGCGCTCCGGGCCGGGTCGCGACCTGGACATAATTGCAAGCCATGCACCTTGGGCGCCCAAATGGGTCGAAACGGAGCCTCACCCGGTCTCCCCGGCCGGATTCGGCTGTGCATCCACGCTGAGATGCGCGGGATCGACCTGACCGATACCGGGTCTGCGTCCCGGCAAACCCCGTGAACCAGGCCCAAGGTGCAGGGTATGCACCGATGTCATGCTGTGGGCTCGAACCTGCGGATCGCACCGTGGATCGGCGCGAAGTCAGGATCCGTCGTCCGGCGCCGCCGATGGAATCGTGCTCAAGCCCTGGGACGGTCGACGACCGCGTCGCTTGCGAGTGGTCACTGTCGGCGCGGGCGCGTGCGCCGTGGACATCGAGGTGGCGGTACGCCTCGGCGGGGTCGCGGGCTTGGCTCCGGGCGTTGTGGCGGGCTCGGCCGCCGATCTCGGCTTCCGGCCGGTCGCCGGCTTCGCGGCGGCCGCGGGCTTGGTGGCGGCTGCGGGCTTGGCCGCGGCTACCGCCTTGGTCCTTGATCTCGGCTTGGACCCGGTGGCGGGCTTGGTCGTCGTTCGAGGCTTCCGTACGGTCGCGGCCTTGGCTCCCAGCTTGGCCGCGGGCCGGCCCGTGGATCGGCGCGTGTTGCTGCCGGGCGCCGCCCCAGGCGAAGCGGAGGTCGCCGGCGAAGCCGTCGCCCCCATCGCCCTAGCCATTGAGGCCCCCGTGGCGCCCGTCGGCCTTCGCCCGCGTGGCTTGCGCGCCGGTGTCATGTGGAGCGACGACGCACCGTGAGCCGCCATCGAGACCGCCGAACCCGCGTCATGGACCGCCCCGCCGACGGCGTCCGTCGCCTCGCCCCCGGCCCGCTGCCCAAGGACCCCGATCCTGGCCGCGATGGCAGCAACGTCCGCGCCCGCGTCAGCAAGCTGTCCTCGTCGCTTCCCGGCCACCTTCGGGCGCCTGGCTCCCTCGGCGTCGGCAAGCTGTCGGCGACGCTTCGCCTCGCGTTCGCGCGCGCCGGCCAGCTTTCGGCCAAGCTTCAAGAGATCCTTCGCAGCCTTCTTCCCGAGCGACCCGGCCGAGTCGACCGCAGCGCGAGCGGCCGCCTCTGCCGCGTCGACCCGACCCGCCGACCGGCGGCCCTTGCTTCCTGACTTCGCCATCGCACGATCTCCCATGTTCCGGACCCTTGCCAAGCGCCCACCCACCTCGGGCATGCGGAACGTACCATCCGAACATCAACTTCGCGGAGGTCGCATGCCGCTCATCCTCATCGGGCTCGGCGGGTTCGCCGGCGCGATCGCCAGATATCTCGTCGATGGCATCGTCGCCGACCGAACCGGCGGGAGCTTTCCGTGGGGGACGCTGGTGATCAACGCCAGCGGCTCGTTCGCCCTGGGATTGCTGTTCGCCCTGACCGCGGACCGCGCCATCCTGCCGGCGGAGATCCGGGGGCCGGTCCTGATCGGCTTTCTCGGCGCCTACACGACCTTTTCCACAAACATGCTTGAATCGTGGCGTCTTGCCGAATCCGGGGCCATCGCCCTGGCCTTCGTCAACCTGGCCGGCTCCACGATCGTCGGGCTCGTGGCGGTGGTCATCGGACTGACCCTCGGGAGGCTGGCATGAAAGGGATCGAAGGACCGGCGCTCCTCGTCCGGATCTACATCGGCGATGCGGACCGAACGGACGGCCACCCGTTGTACCAGGCGATCGTCACGTTGCTGCGCGAGCGCGGGATCGCGGGCGCGACCGTCTTCCGCGGCATCGAAGGGTTCGGTGCGAATGCCCAGCTCCATACCAGCCGATTGCTCCGCCTGTCGGAGGATCTGCCGATCCTGATCGAAGTCGTCGATCGAGAGGACCGCATCCGCGAGATCCTCCCGGAACTCGAGGCGATGGTGGCGGACGGCCTCGTCACCCTTGAACGGATCGAAGTCGTCGCCTATCGCGGCAACCCTGGCGCGGTCCCGGAAACATCCGAAACACCACCGGCGTGAGAATCCAGCGTCGGCGTTCGCCTGGCGGTCGACGCCTCTCTAGGTAGCCGCCCTGAGACGCGATCGACGCGCGACGACGGCAGGGCGGGGGGTAACGTGTGGCGGTCACGGAAGCCCCGGGGGACTGCCCCCATCAAGAGGAGTCCAAGATGGCGAAGTTCATGGACGTCCATCGGAGCATGAAAGGCATCACGGCCGAGGCCCTCCAGGAAGCGCATCAAGCTGACCTCGACATCCAGGGCGACGAAGGGGTCGATTTCCAGCACGCTTGGGCTGATCCAGACAGCGGCATGGTGTTCTGCCCGGCCGAAGCTCCCAGCGCCGATGCCGTCCGACGCATCCACGAGCGCGCAGGACATCCTGCCGACGACGTCTACCCGCTCCCGGTCGAGGTCTGACCGGGCACCCCGCTTCACGCACCAAGCGCCTGGAGTAGTCCCCAGCTCTCCGGGCACTTTTTCTATATCCGCGAACGCGATACACGCGCGATGCGGGTACCGACGGCCGGTCTGGCATCTGGCGCAACGGGGCCGACTTCGACCCGTCCTGGAGAGCCGACACTTGACAAGTCGATATGGGATCGGGGCACGAATGTGCGGGCGTGCGCCGCGGGGTTGGACTTGGTCGTTAACAAAGCGCTAACCGCTCGATGAGGGGCCGTTCACGGCGCGCCCCGACGCTGTCCTGGACAGACAGGGAGGTTTGTCCTGACCGCGCCCGACATGGGCGCGGCATCCTAGGAGGACCATCGAGTGACGATCACCAACCCGACGCGCCTCGGAGCGCTTGCCCTGACGGCGGTCTTCGCCATCAGCGCGTGCAGCACCGGGGGCGGCGCCACCACCGGCTCGGCAACGGCCGCAAGCACGGAACCGAGCACGGCCGCATCGAGTGCACCGAGCACGGCCTCGTCGACGGAACCGACGAGCGCCGCATCCACGGAGCCGAGCGCCGCATCCACGGAGCCGAGCGCCGCATCCACGGAGCCGAGCGCCGCGGCCGGCGGCGCGAACGGCACGATCACCGTGTCCGGATCCTCCACCGTCGAGCCGATCTCGACCGGCGTCGCAGAAGGGTTCAAGGCACAGAACGCGGGCTTCAACTACACGATCGAGGGTCCCGGCACGGGCGACGGCTTCAAGCGTTTCTGCGCCGGCGAGACCGACATCAGCGACGCCTCGCGCAAGATCAAGGACGAGGAGGCGGCCACCTGCCAGGCTGCCGGCATCGAGTACACGGAACTGAAGATCGCGATCGACGGCATCACGGTCATGACCTCGCCGGAGAACACGGCAGTCGAGTGCCTCTCCTTCCCGGACCTGTACGCGCTGATCGGGCCGGAATCGACCGGGTTCAAGAAGTGGACCGACGCCTCGGCCGTCGCCAAGGAACTCGGCTCCAACACCGTATTCCCGAACGCCGACCTGACGGTAACCGGCCCGGGCGAGGAGTCGGGCACGTTCGACTCCTTCATCGAGATCGTGCTCAAGTCCATCGGTGAAGGGCGCGGCCAGACCAAGGTCACGACCCGGCCCGACTACATCGCGAGCGCCAACGACAACACGATCATCGAGGGCATCGCCGGCTCGCCAAGTTCGCTCGGCTGGGTCGGGTTCGCCTTCGCCGAGGAGAACACCGACAAGGTCAAGGAGATCCAGGTCGCCAAGGACGCGAACGGCACCTGCGTCGCTCCGACGGCCGAGACCATCGCCGACGGTACCTATCCCGTGTCCCGTGCGCTATACATCTACGTGAACAAGGCGAAGGCCGCGGCCAACCCGGCCGTCGTGGCTTACGTCGACTACTACCTGGCCGACGGGACCATCTCGAAGGTGCTCGAGACCGTGCCCTACGTGAACCTGCCGGCCGCCGACCTGACGGCGACCCGCAGCGCCTGGGACGCATCCAAGTAGCACATCACCCCCTCGGAGACCGGCCGGACCCTTCCAGGGCCGGCCGGTCCTTCCTTTTTCTCGCGAGCCCTAGACTGAGCGGCGGTACGATGCGATTCCCACCCAGAGACCGACCATGACGGCAGCTGCTCCGCTCGACAGTCGCCTGCGCGGCACCCGTGCCCGGCGACGCAACGAGCGTTCGGTCAAGGCTGTCCTCATGTTCGCCGCGGTCCTCACCGTGGCCATCAGCATCGGCATCGTCTCGTCGCTCATCTTCGAGGCGTTCGAGTTCGTCCGATCGGTCGACCTGGGTCGCCTGTTCAGCGCCGGCTGGTTCCCGCGCCGTGGCCTGTTCGACCTCCCGACGGTCCTTGCCGGTACGCTGATCGTCACCGCCGTGGCCATGCTCCTTGCCGCACCGATCGGCCTCGCGAGTGCCGTCTACCTGGCCGAATACGCATCGCCCCGGGCGCGATCCATCATCAAGCCGGTCCTCGAGATCCTGGCCGGGATCCCGAGCGTCGTGCTGGGCTTCTTCGCGCTCACCTGGATCAGCCCGAACATCGTCAGGACGCTGTTCACGGAGTCGACCGGGTACAGCCTCCTCGCCGCCGGTCTGGGCGTCGGCATCCTGACCATCCCGCTCGTGGCCTCGATCTCCGAGGACGCGATGCGCGCGGTCCCGAACTCGCTCCGCGAGGCCTCGTACGGCCTGGGCGCGCGACGCGTGACGACCAGCCTGCGGGTCGTGGCACCGGCCGCTATCTCGGGCATCGTGGCGGCCTTGATCCTGGCGGTCTCTCGCGCGGTCGGCGAGACGATGGTCGTGGCCATCGCGGCGGGCGCCAGCGGCGGTTCCCTGTTCACCTTGGACCCCCGCGGGCCGGGGCAGACCCTGACCGCCGCGATGGCGTCCCTCGCCACGGGCAGTGACAACGTGACTGGCAATTCGTCGGCGTTCCTGAGCCTGTTCTTCCTGGGCTTCGTCCTGTTCCTGCTGACCCTCGGGCTCAATCTCATCGGCGACCTGTTCGTGCGCCGTACCCGCCAGGTCTACTGAGACACGCCATGTCGAACAGCCAGGTCATCACCGTCGGAGTCGTCCAGGGTTCGCTGCAGCGGCGGCGTGTGGACGTGGCCGGCACCGTCTTCGCCGCGGCCCTGCTGCTCAGCCTGCTGTTCACGCTGGCCGTCCTGGCCATCCTCGTCGGCGACCAGATGACCCGTGGCCTCCCGGTATTCGCCCAGCGTGGGACGGACTTCTTCAGTGCCTCCCTGTCCAGTCGGCCGGCCCAGGCCGGGATCGCCCAGGGGCTGATCGGCACGGCGATGCTGACCGCGATGGTGGCCCTCCTGGCCTTTCCGATCGGCATCCTAACCGCGATCTACCTCGAGGAGTACGCCCCGAACACGGGGCTGACCCGCTTCATCGCGATCAACATCCGAAACCTCGCCGGCGTTCCGTCGGTGGTCTACGGGCTGCTCGGCCTGGCCGTGTTCGTGGCCCTGTTCCGGGCCTTGGGCGTCGGGACCGGGCGGAACATCCTGAGCGGCGGCCTGACCCTCGCGGTGCTCGTCCTGCCGCTCGTGATCATCACCTCCGCCGAGGCCATCCGCGCCGTCCCGAACACGATCCGCGAGGCCGGCTACGGCATCGGGGCCTCGCGCTGGCAGGTCGTCCGCCAGCTGGTCCTGCCATCTGCCGTTCCGGGGATCCTGACCGGCACGGTCCTCGCCCTGGCCCGCGCCCTGGGTGAGACCGCACCGCTCATCCTCGCGGGCGCGGTCCTCGGCTCGTTCTCGACGGGCGGCAGCCTGGGGGACCTGTTCGGTGGGCCGTACACGGCGCTGCCGGTCATCGTGTATGACTGGGCACGCAAGCCGCAGGAAGAGTTCCGGGCGTTGACCTCGGCGGCGATCCTCGTCCTGCTGGCCGTGACGATCATCGCCAACGGCTTTGCGATCTTCCTGCGCAACCGATATGACCGCCGATGGTGACCGATGCCGACCCGCTGTTCGATCCCTCTGAAGACTCGACGACCGATGCCACTGCCGGAGATCCCGTGAACCAGACGCTGACCGCCGCCGAACTCGCGCAGGATCAGTCGAGCGGGCGCCCGCCCGTCGGGCTGCACGTGGCACGGGCTCCTGAGGCGGACGCGAAGGCCGAAGCGCCCTCGATCGTTCGACTCGAAGGCGTGAGCTTCTACTACGGCAGCTTCCGGGCGGTCAAGGACATCTCCATCGATGTCCGCCTGCACCAGATCACGGCCCTCATCGGACCGTCGGGCTGCGGCAAGTCCACGCTCCTGCGAACGATCAATCGGATGAACGACCTGATCCCGGGCACCCGCGTGGAGGGCCGCGTCCGGTATCACGAGGAGGACCTGTATGCCCCCTATGTGGACCCGGTAGAGGTCCGGCGTCGGATCGGGATGGTCTTTCAGAAGGCCAACCCCTTCCCCAAGTCGATCTACGACAACGTCGCGTTCGGTCCGCGGCTCAACGGCTTCAAGGGCGATCTCGACGGCCTCGTCGAATCGAGCCTGGAGCGAGCGGCCCTGTGGGGCGACGTGAAGGACATGTTGAAGACGTCCGGCCTGTCCCTCTCGGGCGGTCAGCAGCAGCGGCTGTGCATCGCCCGGGCCATCGCGACCGAGCCCGAGGTCATCCTGATGGACGAACCGTGCTCGGCGCTCGATCCGCGCTCCACACTCCAGATCGAGGAGCTGATGGCCGAGCTCAAGGAGAAATACACGATCGTCATCGTGACCCACAACATGCAGCAGGCGGCACGCGCCTCGGACCGGACCGTATTCATGAACATGGCCGAGGATCGGGCGGGCTACGTGGTCGAAGCAGGGCCGACGGTCGGTATCTTCACCGATCCCAGGAACCAGATGACCGAAGACTATGTGTCCGGGCGGTTCGGATGATGGGGGGCGGACGATGACGGACCCGCAGCGCACAGGCCGGCCTGCCGGTGTCGATCGCCAGGTCGACGCTCTCATCCAGGCCGCCGAGGGCCGTCGACCATCGACCGGCATGCCCGCTCGACGCGAGGCCCTGGATCGCGAGGAGCAGGTCATCAAGGACGCCGTCCTGCGCATGGGCGCCCTGGTCGAGGAGGCGATCCGTCGGGCGAGCCTGGCTTTGACCAGCCACGACGCCGACCTGGCCCTCGACATCGTTCGTTCGGATATCCATGTCAACGACGCCCAGCGCACCGTGTCGCGCCTCATCTCGGTCACGATCGCGACCCAGAACCCGGTGGCCCGGGACCTGCGTTACCTGCTCACGCTGGACCACGTGACCTATGAACTGGAGCGGATCGCGGACCATGCCGCATCCATCGGCAAGCAGGTCATCAAGCTCGCCCCGCAGCCGCCCTTGCACGGCTACGTGCACCTGCCCGAGATGGCCGAGCGGGCGGCCGTGCTGGTCCACGGCGTGCTGCGTGCACTGGTAGATATCGACCCGGTCAAGGCGCGCGAGATCGCCGTGCTCGATGACGAGATCGATCGGCTCTACCACGCGACCTTCGACGAGGTAGTCGAATTGATGCGCCTGGACCCCGCCAACGTGGAACGCGGGACCCGGATCATCATCTCGTCGCACTACCTGGAGCGGATCGGCGATCGCTCGACCAACATCGCCGAGGACATCGTGTATCTCGTGACCGGCGACGTGGAGGACCTGAACCCATGACCGTGGCGGGGGCGACGACGAAGCCGATGACGACCGAGCCCGGTCGCGATCGTCCGACCCGGGTGCTGTTCGTGTGCACCGGCAACTCGGCCCGAAGCGTGATGGCGGAGGCCCTGCTACGCCATCACGGCAGGGGCGACTTCGAGGCGTTCAGCGCCGGCACGGAGCCCAAGGGCATCGACCCGCTCACGATCCGGGTCCTGGCAGAAGCCGGCATCGATGCCTCGTTCGCCCGGTCGAAGTCGGTCACCGAATTCCTGGGCCAGCCGTTCGACTACGTCGTGACGGTGTGCGATCGGGGCCGCCAGAGTTGCCCGGTCTTCCCCGGTGTGCACGAGTCGCTGCACTGGGGCTACGAGGATCCGGCGGCCGCCGCGGGCACGGAGGACGAGCGATCGGCGGTCTTCCGCAGGGTCCTGATCCAGTTGGGTCAGCGAATCTCCCAGTTCGTGACGGTCACCGACCGACGCACCCCAGCCTGATGTTCCTGCACCTGTTGCGCCACGCCCACGCCGGCGACAGGACCACCTGGAGCGGGCCGGACGAGGCGCGCCCACTGACGGACAAGGGCCGCGGCCAAGCCGATCGACTCGGGCGCTTCCTGGCCGAGCAGCAGTTCTCGACCGACCTGATGGTGACCTCGCCCATGGTGCGGGCCCGGCAGACGGCGGACATCGTCGCCGAGCACCTCGGCCTGTCCGTCGTCGTCGACGATCGACTCGGCGAGGTGCTCGAAGCGGCGATGGTCGAAGCGATCCTGCGCGATCACCACGACCCGGCCGCCCCGATCCTGGTGGGTCACGATCCGGATCTCAGCGACCTCGTGGCCAGCCTGTGTGGCGCGGCCGCAGTGCCGCTCCGCAAGGGCACCTTCGCGCGCATCGAGAGCGAACGACCGTTGCGCGACCACCGTGGGACGCTCCGCTGGCTCATCCCCCCGGACGTGTTCAGAGTCTAGCGCTGACCGCCGCGGCAGCGGTGAGCGGGATCCCGCGGCTCGGGTCGAATTCGCGGGCGAGGGCGGTCAAGCGACCGGCGACGTCGGGGGCGAGGCGGTAGTAGATCCAGTTGCCGCGCCGCTCTGAGATCACGACACCCGCCTCACGGAGCACCTTGAGGTGATGCGACACGGTCGGCTGACCGACGTCGCAGCAGGACGAAAAGTCACAGGCACAGACATTGGCCGAGGCCGCGAGTTCGCGCACGATGGCCAGGCGGGTTGGGTCGGCCAGGGCCGAGAGGAGTCGGACATCGGCCGGCAGATCGGTCGTTCGTCGCGTTCGTGGCATGGCAGCACCATATCGTCATTTGCCGATATTGACAAGTATCGATGCGGCGGCCATATTGATGACCATCGAACAGTCACCCACGATCGCGTACCCGGAGGAGTCAAGATGACCATCGATCGCTCGCCCAGCCCGGCCGAAGAGCAGCTCGTGGACGAGGTCCGCAGCCGTTACGCCGCGGCGGCCCGGTCCGTGCTCGACGAACGACCCTCGGTCGACGGGGCCTATTGTTGCGGTCCGGCTGCCGGCGACGCCGGATCCAGCCAGATCCTGTATGACGAGACCGACCGAGCATCCCTGCCCGAGGCCGCCGTGCTGGCCAGCCTGGGCTGCGGCAATCCCACGGCGGTCGCCGCCCTTGCGCCGGGCGAGGCGGTCCTCGATCTCGGATCGGGTGGCGGGATCGACGTGCTGCTGTCGGCCCAGCGAGTCGGCCCGACCGGCTTTGCCTACGGTCTGGACATGACCGACGAGATGCTCGAGCTCGCGCGGCGCAATGCGACTGCGGCGGGCGCGACCAACGTCGAATTTCGCAAGGGCCGGATGGAGGCCATGCCGCTACCCGACGCCTCGGTCGACGTGGTCATCAGCAACTGCGTGATCAACCTGTCCACGGACAAGTCGGCTGTCCTCGGTGAGATCGCGCGGGTGCTGCGGCCGGGCGGCCGTATCGGGATCAGCGACGTCGTCGCCGACGATGCCTTGTCACCCGCCGAACGGGCCGAGCGCGGGAGTTTCGTGGGCTGCATCGCGGGCGCCCTGTCGTTCTCCGAATACCGCGCCGGGCTGACCGCGGCGGGCTTCAGTGACATCGACCTCCAGCCGACCCACGCGGTCGGCGAGGGGCTGCACTCGGCCACCATCCGGGCTACCAAACCCGTGTCGTGGTCCATCGCCGACCTACGCCAGATCGATCTGCCGCGCCCGGATGGCGCCCTGCCGATGGCCGACGCGGCGTCCCAGGACGCCGCTGGCTGCTGCGGCGACGGCTGCGGCTGCTCCTGACGACCGGGGGCGGTTGACCGCCGATGGTTCGAACCATCACGCCGCGTTGACCGCGCGTTTACCGGACCCGTGCAGGCTCGGCCGGTGCGGTGATCGGCCGCACCCGGGGCTCGCGGGCTCGAGCCAAGGGAGGCATTGCCTGGTGGATCGGATGAGGACGGGCGGCTCGCATCGGCGCGCCGCCTTGATCGCGGCCTTCGCGTTGATGGCGGTCGGAAGCGGCACGGCATGGGCCGTCAGCAACAGTGACCAGGGCGTGGATGTCCAGCATCGGCTGGCTGCGCAATCGAACCGGCTGTTCGGCTTCGGCCAGCCATTGGACCATGCAGCCACCGGCTCGACGACGGCAGCCGGGACCGGAGCCGTCGAGGCGGCCAAGGGTCTGGCCGTGTCGCTCGTGACCGACAGGGTCGGCCAGAACGCCGACATGATCGCGCTGTGGCCGAACGACACCAACCCGACGTGGGCCATCGTGTGCAACGAAGTGGACGGTCGGCGAACCAGCGCCGCCACCCTGCAGCGGGTGCGCCTCTCTGACGGCGTCGTCCAGGACATCGTGTCCGGCAACGTGTCCTGCGATCCAGCACACCGTACGGCCTGGGGCACCATCGTCTTCGGCGAGGAGGCCGGTCCCAGCGGTCGCTTGTTCGAGCTGCTCGATCCGCTTGGCACCAGCGGCGTGACCGTCGATCGCGCTGCGGGCACGACCAGCGATCCGGCCCATGTCGCGGTCCGCACGGCGCTCGGCCAACTCAGCTTCGAGGGCGTCGTCGTGCTCCCGGATGGGATCACCTACTACGCCGATGACTGCGACCGTCGAACGGCAAGCCCGGTGGCGGCCTGTACAAATTCGTGCCGAGCCGGCCGTGGGCCGGCGGCGCGCCGATCACCCGACTCAGCCAGTCACCACTCGTCGCGGGCTCGGTGCACGTCCTGCGCCTTGGCCTGCGCAGCGGGGGCTCGGACTACGGCCAGGGCAGCAACACGGGCGCCGGGCGCTGGATCCCGTTGACCGCCCCAGCCGACCTCACCACGTTCGACCTCGCGGCCACGGCCCTCACGGCCGGCGGGTACACGGGCTACTACCGGCCTGAGGACATGGATCTCGACCCGCTGGCCTGGGCCGATGGCCGGGTTCGCGCCTGCTGGAACAACACGGGCAACGACAGCCAGGCGAACTGGGGCGAAACCCTGTGCTTCGAAGACGCTCCCACGGCCCTGGCCGGCTTCGCGACCGGCAGCCGTCCGGTGGTCAGCACCTTCGTGGTGGGCGACCCCGAACTGCGGATGCCGGACAACCTGGACTTCCAGCCGGGGACGGGAATCCTGTACGTGCTGATGGACGCCACGACCAGCACCGAGGCACAGGGGTTCACCAACGATGCCGTCTTCGCCTGTCTGCCTGACGGGGCGGATCGCGACACCCTGTCCGACGGCTGTGTTCGGGTCCTGAACTCACTCGACGGCGACGCCGAGTGGACGGGCCTCCAGTTCCTGGCCGATGGCCGCAGCTTCCTGATCAACCACCAGCATCGGACCCAGGACGGGCGCGCCGTACCAGGGACCACAGACATGCTTCGGGTCAGCGGACTGACCTTCAAGCACTAACCCGGGAGTTGTCCGCGGGCAGTCTGCCCGCGGG
>JAABUN010004421.1_pt1 | contig 19224 bp, 15 predicted proteins | sample 5559311 | NCBI WGS metagenome assembly JAABUN01 (sample SAMN10711877, study PRJNA513370) | rock metagenome | isolation source: Antarctica rocks | place: Antarctica: Victoria Land, Siegfried Peak sud | reverse complement strand
GGCCCCGCGGTCGAGGCGCGCGCGTGGAGCCTGCGGCGCGGGCAGACCGCCTGGCACGCCGCCGGGCGAATCCACACCGACATCCAGGACGGCTTCGTCAAGGCCGAGGTGATCGGCTGGGAGGACCTGGTCGCGATGGGCAGCTATCCCGCCGCCCGTGAGAAGGGGCTGCTGCGGATCGAGGGCCGCGACTACGTGATGAGCGACGGCGACGTGATCACCGTCAAGCACACCTGAGGGTTCCGCGGCATCTGCTCAGCGAGCGAGCAGCGCCCTCGCCTCGTCCGAGACCGTGATGTGGATCGCCTCGGGCTCGACGGCATAGTCGATCACGGCCAGCGCGCGCAGCCGATCGAGCATGAACTGGAAGGCCCGGGCCTGGCGATCGCTGCGGTACTGGCGCAGGATGTCGAAGGAGAAGCCGGTGGTGTGCAGCGAGTACGCCGCGGTCGCCTCTGAGTTGAGGCCGACGAGAGCGTCCTGATAGGCCCCATCGCGGACTGCGCTCGTCACGATCAGCGACCCCCTGTCCCCGGCGATCTTGCGGACGCGGGCGCTCAGGTAGACGAGCGCCGCCAGCGCCTCCGGTCGCAGCGAGCGATACAGCGAGCGGTCGACGTCCAGCTTTCGCGCGAGCTGGCCGAGCTGCTCGCCGACGGCGTAGCCGAGCCCGTTTCCATCCGGGATGCGCACCAGGTCGCCGCTCTCGAGGGCGGACTCGAGCTCGCCGGGATCGGCGAACGCCGTCGTCTCCGCCTGCGGATGGAAGACCTCCTCCGCCGTTGCCTTGGCGCGCTGGAGGACGTCGAGCTGCTCGAGCGTTCTGCGATCGTCGCGGTAGAGGCGCATGATCCGCTCGGCCGCCAGCACTCTCCAGAGGTAGGTCGAGCTGTCGTCGCCGAAGGAGCTGAGCAGCTTCCACGCGCGCGGGCTCTGCGTGGGCGAGGAGCCGAAGAAGATCCGCGCGTAGTCCAGGTCCCCCCCGGCAACGATCCCGCGGGTCGAGCCGCCCTGGGCCGCGGGGCCGGCGAAGCGGGCGATGACGCTCTGCAGGTTGCCGATCCCCATGTGGTAGCTCGCAACGGCGAGGTCCGGACGCCCGAACTGGCCCTCGGCGATCTCGAGGTAGCGGCCCATGCCGTCCAGCGCGGCGGCCGGGTCGAAGCGCTCGTCGATGCGGCGCCGCTGCCGGTGAAGCGCGAGGTTCAGGCGGCCGACCTCGCGCAGTCGCCGCGCGAGCTTGGCCCGCTGCCTGGGCTTCGCGGCCGTCAGCTCGACGCGCAGCCTCGCCGCCTGCTCCTCGCTCGCCGCGATCCGCTTCGCCAGCTCCCGGCTCAGCGGCAGCTCGACGCGCATCCCGAGCAGGTCGGTGCCGGTCGAGGCGACGATCTGCGCCAGCCCGGAGGCGGCCTCGGGATCGTCGCCGGCGATCACCTCGGGGCGGCCGGCGCTCTCGAGCAGGACCATCGCCTCCATGAGGTCGGGATCGGCGCCGTGAGCCGCCGCCGCCCGCTCGATCTCGCCCCGCCAGCGCGCCGTGCGCCGGGCGCTGGCGATGATCCCGCCCGGGCTCTTCTCGTAGAGGACGTGGGAGTAGCCGAGGGCCGCGCGGCGCTCGAAGTCCTCGCGATCGGCGTCCCGGTAGGCGAAGGGGTCCCCCGTGCCGCCCTTGCGCGCGACCTCCGCGACGCGCGCCGGCGTGACCGCGACGTCGTCGTCCTCCAGGGCGCCCGTCGCCCACAGCGCCACCCCGGCGATCAGCGCCGCCGCGACCACCAGGCCAAGCGCGGCCACCAGGCCGCGGGCGGCCGGGCCGGCCTTCCGCCAACGCTCTCGGAGGCCTGCTTCGCTCACGGCGTCAGCTTGACAGGGCTCCATCGCCGCCCGGCCGGGCCGCGGGTGGACGACATTCGATCCGGATAGCGACGCAGATGTCGGCCACCCGCCGCAACGGCGGACGCCGCGCCGCTTCGAAGCCGGACCGCGCTAGCGGCGGATGAGCCGGAACTTCGCCCAGGTCGAGCGCAGCTCGAGCCGGTAGCGAAGGTCGGCGCCGGTGACCCGCGTGGAGCCGCCCGAGCCCAGGATCTTGGCCGAGACGATCCGCGGCGAGACCCCGCGCTTCGTCACCCTGATGCCCTGGAAGCGCCCCTTGACCAGGCCGGAGAGCATGCTCTGCATCTGCCGGCGGGTGCGGGTCTCCTTCCACCGGTGGTCTGGCGAGGCATCGTCGTAGGGGTCGCGGACGCTCTTCAGATAAGGCTGCGGCGACGCGCCCGGAAAGCCGTACTCGACGTTCTCCGTCCGGCCCCCCGAGCTGGAGGAGAAGAACGCCGGGATCACCTCGCCCTCGTACTGGAGGACCTTGCGCTCGCTTCGGCGCACGGCCTTGTTCGTCGCGTCGGTCTCGGTGGAGAAGCCACCGTAGACCTGGCTGCGGGTGTCGTCGTACTGGTCGAAGAGCCCGCCACCGGCGCTCGTCGCCAGCGCGTAGCTCCGGGCGGCGACGGCCTGCGCCTGCAGCGCTGCCAGCGGCCACGACGCCGGCATCTCGTTGGGGATCACCCCCGCCACGTAGCCATCGAGGCCGAGCTGGTTGATCACGTAGAGCGTGCCGCCTGAGGCGGCCGCGACGAGGTCGCCGCGGTAGGCGCCCTCCCCGCCGATCTGGATCGGCCCGCCGGCGCCCTTGGCGACCAGCTGCGCGTGGCAGCCGTCGATGCGCTTGCCGTTGGCCCGCTCGAGCCGCACCTTCGAGCCGCCGCTCAGCGAGGCCCGGTAGGTCCGGGAAGGCTGAAGATCGTGCCCGCAGGCGCGCGTCGCGCGGCTGAAGGAGACGCCGTCGGAGGTGTCGAGCAGCACCTTGATGGTTCTCGCCTCGCGCACCGTCCCGATCCTCGTCCCCTTGAAGTAGTGGGTGGCGATCTTGCGATAGCCGGCGCCGTGCTGCGCGTAGCCGTAGGCGCCCCACTGGCTCATGCCGACCCCGTGGCCGTAGCCGTGGCCGAGAATGCGGAAGCTGACCCTCGCGTCGGCCGCAGCCGGAGCGAGCAGCAGGAGGGCGAGCGCGACGAGCGCCCCGGCAAGACCGGCCCGGTGAGTTGACTGTGTCCTGGGAAGCATCATCGGTGCAGATCGCGCGCCCTGCCGGCGCACCGCCTCATCTCCTTCGGCACCCCGTCCAAACCGCCTTAGCCGCACGAGTTGCGGCAACCTCCGTTGCACCTCCCGCGCGCTACGACGGCGGCCCGCCGCGGACCGCTCGACAACGATGGCCCCCGGGTAGGGTTGGCCCGAGGCCCGGGGGCCTGAACCACGAGGGATCGGAGAGCGATGAGCGGCACGACGGAGAAGGACGTGATCGAGGCCGTGGACGGCCGGCTGCTGATCGGCGGCGAGTGGCGCGACGCCTCCGGCGGCGAGAGCTTCGAGGTCGAGGACCCCTCCACCGGCGAGAGCCTCTGCGAGGTGGCCGACGGGACCCCCGATGACGCGAGGGCGGCGCTCGATGCCGCCTGCGAGGCGCAGGCGGAGTGGGCGGCGAGCCCGCCCAACGACCGCGCCGAGATCCTCCAGAAGGCCTTCGAGCTGATGAGTGAGCGCGCCGACGACCTGGCGATGCTGATGACCCTCGAGATGGGCAAGACCCTGACCGAGTCGAAGGCGGAGATCGCCTACGCCGCCGAGTTCTTCCGCTGGAACTCCGGCGAGGCGCTGCGCGCCGCCGGCTACTTCAAGCCCGCCGGCAACGGCACGGGCCGCGTGCTCGTTATGCGCCAGCCGATCGGCCCCTGCTACTTCATCACCCCCTGGAACTTCCCGACCGCGATGGGGACCCGCAAGATCGGCCCGGCGATCGCCGCCGGTTGCACGATGGTGATGAAGCCGGCACAGAAGACGCCGCTCTCGATGCTCGCCCTGGCGAAGCTGCTCGAGGAGTGCGGGCTCCCCGGCGGCGTGCTCAACGTGATCACCAGCTCGTCCTCGGGCGACATCTCCGAGCCCCTGCTCTCGGATTCGCGGCTGCGCAAGCTCTCATTCACCGGCTCGACCGAGGTGGGCCGCAAGCTGATCGAGCAGTCGGCCGAGAACGTGCTGAAGGTCTCGATGGAGCTCGGCGGAAACGCCCCCTTCGTCGTCTTCGAGGACGCGGACATCGATGCCGCACTCGACGGCGCGATGATCGCCAAGATGCGCAACGTCGGGGAGGCCTGCACGTCGGCGAACCGCTTCCACGTGCACGAGTCGGTGGCGGAGCAGTTCGCCGCCAGGCTCGCCGAGCGGATGGGCGCGCTGAAGGTCGGCCGCGGCGTCGAGGACGGGGTCGAAGTCGGACCGCTGATCGACGACGAGCAACGCTCGAAGGTCCACGAGCTGGTGGAGGACGCGGTGGGCAAGGGAGCCGGCGCGCTCGTCGGCGGCTCGAAGCTGGACGGCGCCGGCTACTTCTACGAGCCCACCGTGCTCGGCGACGTTCCCGACGACGCCCGCCTGTTGCAGGAGGAGATCTTTGGCCCCGTCGCCCCGATCAGGACCTTCTCCAGCGACGAGGAGGCGATCGAGGCCGCCAATGCCACCGAGTACGGACTCGTCGCCTACGTCTACACCCGCGACCTGAAGCGCTCGCTGCGGGTCTGCGAGGGGCTCGAGACCGGGATGATCGGCCTCAACCAGGGGATGGTCTCCAACGCCGGCGCGCCCTTCGGCGGCGTCAAGGCCTCGGGCGTCGGCCGCGAGGGCGGCAACGAGGGCATCCTCGAGTACCTCGAGACGAAGTACGTCGCGATCAGCCTGTAGTCGGCTTCCCCTTCGTGAGATCGGACCCCAGCACATGAACGACGCTGCGGAGCGACCGTCCCAGGCGGATCGAGCCGAGGCGTTCCGGGCTCTTCATGAAGCTGAGCCATTCGTCATGCCCAATCCCTGGGATGCGGGCTCCGCCAAGGTGCTCGCGGCGCTTGGCTTCAAGGCTCTGGCGAGCACGAGCTCCGGGTTCGCCTTCACGCTCGGCCGAAGCGACGGCAGCGTGACCCTCCAGGAGCTCGCTGCGCACGTCCGCCTCCTCGCCAACGCCACCGCTCTCCCGCTGTCGGTCGATCTCGAGAATGGCTACGGCGAGGCGCCCGCCGATGCAGGTCGCGCGGTTGCCATCGCAGCCGAAGCCGGAGCGGTCGGCGGCTCGATCGAAGATTACGACCCAGACGGGCGGATCTACTGCCTCGAGCACGCCGTCGCCCGCGTAGCGGCGGCCGTCGAGGAGGCGAGAGGTCAGGACTTTCCCTTCACGCTCACCGCGCGCGCAGAGAACCACGTCCGCGGCAATCCAAACCTTGATGACACGATCGAGCGGCTTCAGGCCTACGAGCGCGCCGGTGCCCACGTCCTCTTCGCTCCCGGCCTTCGCAACCGCGAGGAGATCGTCGCGGTGTGCGAGAGCGTCCAGCGACCCGTCAACGTCCTCGTGCGCCCGGGGCTCACGGTCGCCGATGCCGTCGAGGCCGGAGCGCGGCGGGTCAGCGTGGGTGGGGGGCTCGCGTGGGCGGCGGTCAATAGCCTGGTGGCCACGGCGGAGGAGCTCCGTGGCGGTGGCAGCCCGATCTGGATGAGACGACCTGCGAACCTCGACGAGTGGCTCGCGGGCTGAGGGCCCAGCTCGCTCAGCGCCTCCGGAGCTGCGCCGGCTACTCCAGCCCCGCCGGGAGCAGCGGGCAGGCCGTGCTCCGCCGCGCCGGCGTCGAGGTAAACGTTCAGCGCTCGGCTTCTCGATCTGCGAGCACCGCTGCAAAGGCGGAGTCCGTGACCCGCGCCATCCGCGGCGCCCGACCGGGCCGCGGACGCGTGGGCGAGGCGACCCTGCCCGCTGCGACGAGCTCCTACCTAGCGGCCGAGGAGTTGCCCGAGCAACCCGCCGGAGCGGCGCTGCTCGAGATAGCACTGGTGGTAGTCCTCGGCCATGAAGAACCCCGTCGCCGGCTCGATCAGCGTCGCGATCGGCTTGCGATGACGCTCCTGCTCCTTCGCCTTCGAGGCCTCCGCCGCGGCGACCTGCTCGGGCGAGTGGGTGAAGATCACCGTCCGGTACTGGTCGCCCACGTCCGGCCCCTGACGGTTGACCTGCGTCGGGTCGTGCATCCGCCAGAACATCAACAGCAGCTCCTCGTAGGAGACGCGGTCGGGATCGAACGTGACCTGACAGACCTCGGCGTGGCCGGTGCGCCCGGTGCAGACCTGCTCGTAGCTCGGATGATCGACGTGGCCGCCCTCATAGCCCACGGCGGTGTCGAGGACGCCCTCCACCTCGCGGAAGGCCGCCTCGACCTGCCAGAAGCAGCCGGCTCCGAACGTCGCCTTCTGGGCGTGCTCCGCCGAGGTCCCGTCTTCATTGGAGTCGGTCTGGGTCATCGCCATCCTTCGCGCTTCGAGGGTCCCGCGCAGCTCCGGAGAGGGTCGGGAGGTGTTCTCATGATCGCACGCATCCACCACCGCTCGAGTGGCTCAAGCTCCCCGGTGCATCGAGCCGATAGGAATGGGGAAGGGTCAGGACCGGGAGGGCCATGTACGTACTCGACTTCGTCAACCACATCCGAGCGGCCCAGAGCTGCGAGCAGCTCGACCAGCTACCCACTCCGGGGGCGGATGGCTCTTCCCCGCTCGAGCTCGCGATGGGATGCCGCTTCGAGCAGGGGACCATGCGCCTCTCGAGCCCCCAAGCGGCGGCCGCGGTGGCCGACGCAATGAGCCTCCCGGTCGGAGCCGACCTGGTCACGATCGCGCTGCCCGACGCCCTCGCCCCGCTCGCCGAGGAGCTCCACTCCTCGCGCTTCGGCCACCCGGCGCTCGGCCGGGCTGGAGGCCGCTGAGCCCGAGCTCAGTCGTGGGGCCGCGCCATCTTGGCGTGGTCGAGCGCCTCGTCGAGGGTCGCGTCGTCGACGCCAAGCTCGCGGGCGACGTCTCGCAGCGGGCGGCCTGAGTCGGCGGCGGTCTTGACGATCTCGCTCGCCCGGTCGTAGCCGATGTGCGGGTTGAGGGCGGTCGCGGTCGCGAGCGTCCCCTCCGCTGCCGCCGCGCAGGCCTCCTCGTTGGCCTCGACCCCCTGAATCACCTTCTCGTCGAGGAGGCGGCAGCTCGCGGCGAGCAGCTTGATCGAGTCGAGCAGGTTGCGGGCGATGAGCGGCACCCGGACGTTGAGCTCGAACTGGCCCTGCGAGCCGGCGGCGGTGATCGCGGCGTCGTTGCCGATCACCTGATCGCCGACCTGGATCGTCACCTCCGGGATCACCGGGTTGACCTTGCCGGGCATGATCGAGGAGCCCTTCTGGAGCTCCGGCAGGCGCAGCTCGGCGAAGCCGACGCGCGGGCCCGAGCCCATCAGCGCCAGGTCGTTGGCGATCTTGATCAGCGAGACGGCGACGACCTTCAGCGCGCCGGAGAGCTCGACGAGCGAATCGCGGTTCGCCTGCGCCTCGAAGGCGTCGAGGGGGCCCGAGATCTCGAGGCCCGAGTCCGCCGCGAGCTTCTCGCGCACGCCGGCGGCGAAGTCCGGATGCGTGTTGAGGCCGGTGCCGGTCGCGGTCCCTCCCAGCGGAATCTGCCCGACGCGTCCGAGCGTCCCCCGCACGCGCTCGATGCCGAGCTTGATCTGCGCCGCGTAGCCGCCGAACTCCTGCCCGAGCGTGACCGGCACGGCGTCCATCAGGTGAGTCCGGCCGGCCTTGACGATGTGCGCGAACTCCTCCGCCTTGCGGTCGAGGGCCGTCGCCAGCTCGTCCATCGCCGGAAGCAGGTCGTTCGTCGCCTGATCGAGGGCCGCCAGGTGGACGGCCGAGGGGAAGACGTCGTTGGAGGACTGCCCCATGTTGACGTGGTCGTTCGCGTGGGCCCCCTCCCCGGCCAGGTTCGCGATCACCTCGTTCGCGTTCATGTTCGACGAGGTGCCCGAGCCCGTCTGAAATACGTCGACGGGGAACTGGTCGTCGTGCTCGCCCCGCCCGACGGCGTCTCCCGCCTCGGCGATGCGCTCGGCGTGGCCCGAGTCGAGCAGCCCGAGCTCGGCGTTGGTGCGTGCGGCCTCGGCCTTGATCCGGCCGAGCCAGTGGACGACGGGCGCCGGGATCGGGTGGCCGGAGACGGGGAAGTTGGCAACCGCCTTGTCGGTCTCGCCGCCCCAGAGCTTGTCCTCATCGCTCTCGGGGAAGTTGGTCCGCTGCCTCGGTTCCGCTGCCACTCGCCGTCTCCGTTCGCTCGCTGGGGATCGAGCGGAGGCTATCTGGCGCCGCTGAGCCCTTGCGGGCGCGGCATCCGGCTCGGGGCGCTCAGCAGTCGTTGAAGCAGGGTCCCCAAGCCGTGGGGCTCGTGCGTAGCCGCCGCGGATCGACGAGCGGGACGTGGACCCGCGAGCCTCCCTCCCCGAGCATGAGCCGGTAGCTGCCTCCGAAGAGCCGCCTCTGGTCGGGCATCTTCGGCTGCAGGTACGGCGTCATCGCCGTGCTGAGGGTGATCCGGAGCCGGTGGCCGGGCCTGATCCGGGCGAGCGTCGGCGGGATCTCGAAGCGGTAGCGGACGGGGCGACCGATCGGGACCGGTCGCTCGTCGACCTTGGCGTACGAGTGGTACGGAAGGACGTTGTGGCCCCCGATCATCCAGCTCCTGCGGCGGTCGACCCGGCGCAGCGAACCGAGCAGATCGCCCGTCGCCAGCGGCCGAGATTGACCAGTGGGAGAGACCTCCGCCAGCGTCGCGACCAGCTCCACCTGATCGGTGCTCGAGCTGAGCAGCAGGTCAACGCCGATCGGACCAGCGATCGTTCGCGCGCGCCTCAGCGCGGGGCCAGTGAAGGTCAGCGAGGTCGGGTGCTGGCTCCAGTCGTCGAAGCTGCAGGGGTTCTCGGTGCTGATGCCGAGCGTGTTTCCAACGGCCTGGAAGCCTCCGACGAGGAACTCCTGCTCGTTCATCCGAGCGCAGGGGCTCGTGACGCCCAGCCACCGAATCCGCTCCTGACTCGGGGCGGCGGGGCGCGCAGCGAGGGTCCCGTCGTTGGCCGACAGGGGGGCCGTGCCGCTCCTCGCACCGCTGAGACCGAAGGTACGCACCCTCGCGGGTCGCGGCGGCCAGCTGCGCGACTCGATCCAGCGGCCTCCGAGCAGCTCGTAGGCGCGGAAGGGACGCGGGTAGCTCGCCAGCTCGCTCGGCCGCCCCTTGAGCCAATGGTCGAACCACTCGGTCGCGGTCGCGAGGGCAGCGTCCGGCTTGCCTTGATGAGTCATCGGGTCAACGATCACCCCGAAGCGTGGATCCGCCGTTCTCGCCTGCCACGGGCGGTGCAGCGGCCGCCCCGCGGCGGCGTTCTGGAGCATCGTGTAGAGCAGCGTGCTGCCCCGCGGCCAGATGTCGAACCACGCCTGCGAGGCGAGCACCGCCACGTCGTTTCGGGGGACGCGACGGATGTAGCGCACCAGGGAGCGCTCCCGCCAGTAGGCGCCGCGGTAGGCGAGCGGACCACCTCCCACGAAGCCGTCGATGAGCTGGCGGCCGAAGATCGAATCCGCGATCACCCTCGAGCGCGCGGTCAGCTTGCCGACCAGCCCCAGGTCGAGACGCGGGTCGAGGAAGGGTGTCAGGAGCCCAAGCCCGGCCTGCAGCACGAGCCCGTAGGGAAGGTCGAAGACCGCGTTGTAGATCCCACCGGGCACCGCGAGGTCGCGGTAGAAATCGGTGTGCGTGCGCAGGGGAAAGATGGCCTTGAGCGGCGATCCCCGCCCGACCGCGCCGGCGGCGGCGACCGCGTTCACACCCTGATATGAGCCACCGATCATCCCGACCTTGCCGTTGGCGCCGGGAAGCTTCGCCGCCCAGTCGATCAGCTCTACGCTGTCGCGTACCTCGCGCTCGTCGAGGGAGCCGAAGCTGCCCTCCGAGCTGCCGGTTCCGCGGACGTCGGCGAGGACGAAGATGTAGCCCTGCCGCACGAAGCGCTCGGGCCCGCCGGCGCCGGTCTCCGCGACGACGGGAACGTCCTTTCCGTAGGGCGTGATCGAAAGCAGGACCGGCCGCCGCTGCTCCGCCTGCTGCGAGCCCGGCGAGCGGTAGACGGAGGCCGCCAGCGTCACCCCGTCGCTCATCCGCACCGAGTGGAGCTCTGGCCGCAGCGGCGCGGCTGCCGAGGCCATCGGCGGGCTGCTCAGCAGCAGCATCGCGCCAAGCAGCCCGGCGAGGAGGGACGCGCGCCTGAGGCGCGGCGGCCTCTCGTCCTTCCTCTCCCTCCCAGTTTCCGACACGGCTGTAGCAACTTCCTACATTCACGTCTCAATGTCAAGGGGGTCCGTTGCCTACCTACACTTCGAGGGTGCCCAAGCAGCCCACGAAACCGAGTCGCGCCAAGCACCTCGGCCCGAAGCGAAGGCGCCCGCAGATCCTCGACGTCGCCGCCGAGGTTCTCCGGCGGCACGGCTACGAGGCGACCTCGATGGAGATGATCGCCGCCGCCGCCAACGTCACCAGGCCCGTTGTCTATGCGTGCTACCCGAGCAAGAGGGAACTGTTCAAGGCCCTGCTCGACCGCGAGGAGCGTCAGCTCCTCACCGAGGTCGCTGCCGCGCTGCCGAAGCGGCCCAACCTCGCCAACCCGACCGAGACCCTGACCCAGGGATTCACCGGAGTACTGGTGGCGGCCTCGAAGGCGCCGGGGTCCTGGGGGCTGATCTTCACGACCGAGCATGGCTCGGCGGAGGTCGCGACGCGAGTCGACCGCGCGCGAGCGGCTGTCCGCGAGCAGCTCTCCGGACTGGCTGGCCCGATCCTGGCGGCTCGCCAGGTCGCCGACGACGATGGCCGGCTCGCGCGCCTCGTCGCCCACCTGCTGCTCGGGAACGCCGAAGCGGGTGTGCGGCTGATGCTGAACGAGCCCGAGACCTGGTCACCGGAGCTGCTCGGGCCACTCCTCGGGCGGATGGTCGCGCCGGCGCTCGACGTGCTCGCCGAGGAGTTCCCCGGCGCGAACGCATCTGCTTCTTAGAATCTCGCGCCCGTGCCCCGCTACACGCCCGTCGATCCGAAGCAGTCGTTTCCCGCCCTCGAGGAGGCGGTGCTGGAGCGCTGGCGGGAGCGGGACGTCTTCGCTCGCCAGCTCGCCAACCGCGAGGGCGGGCCGGTCTGGAGCTTCTACGAGGGCCCGCCGACGGCGAACGGCCGTCCCGGCTCCCACCACGTGCTCGCGCGCGTCTTCAAGGACATCTACCCGCGCTACAAGGCCATGTGCGGCCATTACGTGCCGCGCAAGGCGGGCTGGGACTGCCACGGGCTGCCGGTCGAGCTCGAGGTCGAGAAGGAGCTCGGCATCTCCTCGAAGGAGGAGATCGAGGAGTACGGGATCGCCGAGTTCAACCAGCGCTGCCGCGAGTCCGTCTTCCGCTATGTCTCGGACTGGAACGCCCTAACCGAGCGGATCGGGTTCTGGGTCGACCTCGACGACCCCTACGTCACCCTCGACAACGACTACATCGAGTCCGTCTGGTGGTCGCTGCGCCGGCACTGGGATCGCGACCGCCTCTACCAGGGCCACAAGGTCGTCCCGTACTGCCCGCGCTGCGGGACGGCGCTGAGCTCGCACGAGGTCGCGCAGGGTTACCGGGACGTCGTCGATCCGTCCGCCTACGTGCGGCTGCCGGTGCGAGCAGCGGACAGCGGACAGCTGACAGCGGACAGCGTCGTCGCCGAAGGGGACTCGTTGCTCGTCTGGACGACGACACCCTGGACGCTGATCTCGCATGCGGCCGTGGCCGTCGGGGGCGAGATCGAATACGTGCGCGCGCGGCCCGCGGGGAGCGACGAGGTTCTGATCTTCGCCCGAGCGCTCGCCGATCGGGTCCTTGGCGAGGGGGCGGAGGTCCTCGGCTCCTTCACCGGGGGCGAACTCGAGGGCACTCGCTACGAGGCTCCGTTCGACTACCTGAAGGCCGAGGACTTCGGCCCGCTCGGGCACTCTGTCCTGCTCGGCGACTTCGTCACCACCGATGACGGCACCGGGCTCGTCCACACGGCGCTCGCGTTCGGCGAGGACGACTTCCGCCTCGGCGAGCAGCACGGGATGACGCTGCAGAACCCGGTGCGCCCCGATGGAACCTTCGACGAGCGCGTGCCCGACTTCCAGGGCAAGCTCGTCTACGACCACAACCCTGAGATCGTCGCCGCGCTCGAGGCGAAGGGGCGCCTGTTCCGGGCGACCGACTACGAGCACGCCTACCCGCACTGCTGGCGCTGCGGCACGGCCCTCCTCTATTACGCGAAGTCGAGCTGGTACCTCCGCACGTCCGAGGTCAAGGACCGGATGCTCGCCGCCAACGAGGGCATCGGCTGGCACCCCGACCACATCAAACACGGGCGCTTCGGCAAGTGGCTGGAGAACAACGTCGACTGGGCCCTGTCGCGAGAGCGCTACTGGGGCACTCCCTTGCCCGTTTGGGAGTGCAGGAGTGATCAGTGCGGGGAGCGCTTCTGCGCCGGCTCGATCGCCGAGCTGCGCGAGCGGGGAGGCGAGGTTCCCGACGATCTCCATCGCCCCTACATCGACGCCGTGGTGCTCGAATGCGCCGGCTGCGGCGGCGAGATGCGGCGGGTGCCGGAGACGATCGACGCCTGGTACGACTCGGGCGCGATGCCGTTCGCGCAGTTCCACTACCCCTTCGAGAACGAGGCGGAGTTCAAGAGTCGCTTTCCCGCCGACTTCATCTGCGAGGGGATCGACCAGACCCGCGGCTGGTTCTACTCCCAGCTCGCCGAGTCGGTGTTGCTCTTCGACGAGGCGGACTACCGCAACTGCGTCTGCCTGGGCCTGATCCTCGATCCCGAGGGACAGAAGATGTCGAAGTCGCGCGGCAACGTCGTCGCCCCCGCCGACGTGATCGACGCGCACGGAGCGGACGCCTTCCGCTGGTACTACCTGACCTCGCAGCAGCCCTGGGCCGGCTACCGCTTCAGCGTCGAGACGATCGGCGAGTCGGTCCGGCAGTTCCTGCTGACGCTCTGGAACACGTACAGCTTCCTGGTGCTGTACGAGAACGCGGCGGGGGAGCAGACGGCAGACAGCAGACAGCGGACAGAGTCCGAGGCCGAGCTCGATCGCTGGGCCGTTTCGCGGCTGCAGGCGACGGTCGAGGCTGTGCGAACTGGGCTCGACGGCTTCGACTCCGTCGGGGCCGGCAAGGCGATCGCTCAATACGTCGACGAGCTCTCCAACTGGTACGTGCGCGTCTCGCGGCGGCGCTTCTGGGAGGGGGACGCGGCCTCGTTCGCGACCCTCCGCCACTGCCTCGCCGAGACGGCGAAGCTCCTCGCGCCCTTCACCCCGTTCACCGCCGAGGCGATCTACCTCAACCTCGTTGGCGGCGCGGCGGGCGACTTCGGCGAGGCGCCCGACTCCGTGCATCTCTGCGACTTCCCCGAGGCGGCGAGATCGCTACGCGACGCCGAGCTCGAGGAAGGAATGGAGGCGGCGCGGCGGGCGGTCGAGCTCGGCCGGGCGGGGCGGGCGCAGTCGAAGGTGAGGACCCGCCAGCCGCTCTCGCGGGCGGTCATCGTCGCCACCGAGTCGGAGCGGCGGACGATCGAGCGATTCGCCTCCGTGGTCCGGGCCGAGCTCAACGTGAAGGCGCTCGAGTTCGTCACCGAGGAGGGCGAGCTCGCCGCCTACGCGGTCAGGCCGAACTTCCGCTCGCTCGGCCCGCGCTTCGGCAAGGACATGCCGCAGGCCAAGGCCGCGATCGAGTCGCTCGACCCCGATCACGCGCGCGCCGCGATCGAGGGCGAGCGCGAGATCGGGATCCGGATCGGCGGGCGCGAGCACACCCTCCGCCCCGAGGACATGACCCTGGTGATGCAGCCGCTGCCCGGCTATCAAGTGGAATCGGAGGCCGGAAGGGCGGTCGCGCTGGCGCTCGAGCTCGACGATGGCCTGATCCGCGAGGGCCTCGCTCGCGAGGTCGTCCGTGCCGTGCAGAACGCGCGCAAGGACGCGGGCCTGGAGATCAGCGACAGGATCGAGCTGCAACTCGGCGGCGCCGAGGACCTGCTCGCGGCAGCGCGCGAGCACGAGGACTACGTCGCGGGTGAGACGCTCGCGCGCTCCGTCTCCTACGACGGTGGTGGCGGCGGCAGCGGGCTCGAGGTCGCCGGGCGCGAGCTGACGATTGCCGTCAGCCGAGCGGCCGATGGCGCGGCGCCCGGCCCCGGTTCAAGATGAGCTCGGCGGGGTAAGGCACGGGAGGATGCGGCTGCTCACCCTGCCAGGCGTGTTCCGGCCCGACTGCGACAGCAGGATGGTCGCCGAGCTGCTCAAGTCGAGCACGCGGTCCGACGAATGCGTGCTCGACGTCTTCACCGGCAGCGGGGTGCTCGCGATCACGGCCGCAAGGTGCGGGGCGCGCGAGGTCTGGGCGATCGACGTCTCGCGTCGCGCGGTCCTCTGCGCCGCTTTGAACGCCCGGCTGAACGGGGTCGCCCTGAACGTGCGGCGGGGCAGCATGCTCGAGCCGGTGCGCGGCCTTCGCTTCGACACGATCCTCGCCAACCCGCCCTACGTCCCGAGCGTCGCAGAGGGCGAGCGGTCGCGCGGCGCCGCTCGCGCCTGGGAGGGTGGCGACGGCGGTCGCGCACTGCTCGACCCGTTCCTCGCCGAGGCGCCCGGGCACCTCCGCCCCGGCGGTCGCATCCTCGTCGTCCACTCCTCCCTCTGCGGGATCGAGCGCAGCGTCGAGCAGCTCGAGGCGCGCGGGTTGAGCGCGCGCGTCGCCGCCCAGGTGACGGGTCCCCTGGGCCCGCTGGCCGCGGCACGAGTCGAGGCTCTCGAGCGCAGCGGCGCCCTGCGCCCGGGCGAGCGCAGCGAGAGGATCGCGGTGATCGAGGGCTGCGCCCCCCTCGCCGCGAAGGCAGCGCCGACAGTGGGCGAGCGCGAGGCTGCACCGGTCGTCTGAAGGGCGCGGAGGCGCCACTGAAGGGGCTTCTCCACAGCGGGTCGGGGTGTAGGTTCCCTCGAGGGAATGGGGTCCGACGACATTCACCGATCGAGAGGGTCGCGCCGCGCGGCGGCGCTCCTGCTCGCAGCCTTTGCGAGCCTGCTCGCCGTCGCCTCCGCCCTCGCCTTCGATCCCGCGACCGAGTCGAAGAACTTCGCCAAGACCTCCGAGCGCGAGCGGCTGATCACCAAGACGCCCGCCTTCCAGAAGCTCCTGGCCGAGAAGGAGGTCGAGAACAACCTCGAGAACGCCCAGATCCAGACGACCGACCCCGAGCGCAACCCCTACGGGAACGTCTGCTGGAGCCGCAACCGCGAGTGCGCGGGCGACGTCCGGTTCTACGACTGGGACAAGACCGGCTTCGGGATCCGCAAGCCCGTCCTCTTCACGGCGCGCAGCGGGGCGACCATCTCCGGCAACGTCTGGGCGACGAAGGACGGCCCCGCGCAGCGGCCCGCGGTCGTGATCACGACCGGCTCAGTCCAGGCCCCCGAGACCCTGTACTGGGGGAGCGCCGCCGCCCTCGCCAAGCACGGCTACGTCGTGCTCACCTACGACGTGCAGGGCCAGGGGCGCTCCGACACCCTCGGCGTGGGCCCCGACACCGGCGAGGGAGTTCCCTCCCAGGCCGGCCAGCCGTTCTTCGACGGCACCGAGGACGCGCTCGACTTCCTGCTCTCGACGCCGGCGCGGCGCTACCACCCGAGGCCGAGCTGCGGCAACGCGGCCGGCGGTACGGGCACCGACCACTCCGACAAGCAGAGGCGCCGGGTGAAGGAGGGCCACAACGCCGCCTTCAACCCCCTTCACGGCCTGATCGACAGGGACCGGATCGGCATCGCCGGCCACTCGCTCGGCGCCCTAGCGGTGTCCTACATCGGCCAGCTCGATCCACGCGTCGACGCGATCGTCGCCTGGGACAACCTGCGCGACTCATCCGATCCGGACGCCGGCGGGAAAGGCTTTCCCACACCCTCCTGCCCCTCCGGCTCCTCGAAGCGCCCCGGGAAGGTGCCGCTGAAGAAGCCGGCGATCGGGTTCTCCAACGATTACGGGATCGCGCCGACCCCAAACACCTCCGACCCCGATCCCCTCGCCCCCAGCACGGGCGAGCGAGGGTACGAGAAGGCGGGCGTCGACTCGATGCAGGTGATCATCCGCGGCGGCACCCACGAGGAGTACGCGTTCATCCCGGGGCAGACGATTCCGGCGCTTGGGCTCGCGACCTATCGGGGGATGGACATGCAGACCTGGTACTCGGTCGCCTGGTTCGACCGCTATGTCAAGTGCGAGGACGCGGCATGCAAGCGCGCCGCCGACCGGCGCCTGCTCACCGATCGCTGGCGCAACGACGGACCGGGCGGAAAGGTCGACCCGAGCGGCGATCCCAACCTCTTCTCGTTCTACCTGCGCTCCCGCTACCGGCTGACCACGGCCGCCGGGCGGAAGCTGAGCTGCACCGACATGCGCAAGGGGTGCTCCTCGATGAGCCCCGACGGGCTCCCGCCGAGGTACTTCCAGATCGACGACGCCTACCGCAAAGGTGGCGAGGGTGGAACGCCCAACCCCTGCGCGGACCCGCAGCGCGGCGGGGCCGGCGACGACACCCCCGCGACCCTGCCGGCAAGCAGGGGTAACGATGGCATCAGGGGCGGCGGGGGCGATGACCGGATTCGCGGGGGCCGCGGCGACGACTGCCTCAACGGCAACCGGGGCGAGGACCGGGTCGCAGGCGGTCCCGGCCGCGACCTGATCAAAGGCGGCGACGATGGCGACCGCCTGGTGGGCGGACCTGGCCGCGACCGGGTGCGCGGCGGCTACGGGCCCGACCGGATCGACGTGGCCGGCGGCGGCCGGGACCGGGTCTCCTGCGGGCTGGGCGAGGATCGCGTCCGAGTCGACCGACGTGATCGCGTTGGCAGGGACTGCGAGCGCCTTGTCGTCACCGTCGGCTGAGCGCCACCCCCCTCGATCCGGGGCGGTAACGTCCAAGCCGATGGGGAGGCACGCGGTGCAGCGGAATCGGGGGGGCGAAGCGCGCGCGGGCGCTTTGGTCGCCCTGCTGTTCGCCGTCGTGCTCGGGGTCGTCGCGGCGGCGCCCGCTTTCGCCGCGGCCGCGAAGGCCCGCGACACCCGCCAGATGCTCTTCGTCGGCAACAACTGGGACGGGACCGCCGACGTCATCGTTCCCCACGGCAAGTACCGGCGGATCGCGCGGATCAACATCATCCCCGACATCCAGCAGCGGATGCTCGAGATCTATACGAACCCGATCCGCCTCGGCTACTTCCTCGCGATCCGTGAGCTCGTCGGCGAGGGCCACGATCAGTTCGTGGACGACATGTTCACCTCCAACGACGGGCGCCTCCTCGTCGTCTCCCGTCCGAGCCTCGCCGACGTCGTCGGCATCAACCTGAGCACCGGCAAGATCGTCTGGCGCTTCGTGGTCGACGGGCAGCGCTCCGACCACATGGCGATCTCGCCCGATGGCAAGAACATCGCCGTCTCCGCCTCGACAGCCAACATCGTCCACATCCTCGAGACGAAGACCGGCAAGGAGGTCGGAACCTTCCCCTCCGGCGACTCCCCCCACGAGAACAACTACTCCGCCGACGGCAAGCTGATCTACCACGCGAGCATCGGCATGGTCTACACGCCGACCGACGACCCCGCCGCGGACTCGAGCAAGGGCGAGCGCTACTTCCAGATCGTCGACGCGAAGACGAACAAGATCATCAGGCGCATCGACATGGGCCAGAAGCTCGCGCAGGCGGGCTACCCCAACATGAGCGCGGCGGTGCGCCCGATGGCGCTCTCACCGAGCGAGCGGTTCGTCTACTTCCAGGTGTCCTTCTTCCACGGGTTCGTCGAGTACAACCTCAGGAAGGACAAGGTGACCCGCGTCGCGCGGCTCCCGATCGCCGAGAAGGTCAAGTCGATGCCGAAGGAGCAGTACCTCCTCGACTCCGCTCACCACGGGATCGCGATGAACTCGAAGGGCAAGCGGCTCTGCGTCGCGGGGACGATGTCGGACTACGCCGCGATCGTCTCCCGCCGGACCTTCCGCCCGAAGCTGATCCGAGGCGGCAAGAAGCCCTACTGGGCGACGAACAGCGCCGATGGCCGCCGCTGCTTCGTCTCTTGGAGCGGCAGCGACCGGATCTCGGTCATCTCCTACCGGACGAAGAAGGAGATCGCGCGAGTCCCCGTCGGCGATCATCCGCAGCGCATGCGGATCGGCAGCGTCCGCAGAAGCTGGCTCGCGGCTCACCGCTAGAGGCGCTCCGCCCACGCAGGTACCGCGCCGGCGCCTAGGATCGGGCGATCGAGCTCGGCTCCGACACCCGCGCCGTCCTGCTCGCCGCTGGGTTGCTCTTCCTCTGGGCGCTTGCCCTCGGCGTCTGGAAGTTCCGGGGAATGGCGACCTCCGAGGACGGCCTCGCCCATCCCTACGTCGACGTCGCTCATCGGGCGGCGCTGCTCTATAGCTTCGCGGCGCTGCTGATCGCCGCCTTCGTCGAGCTCAGCGGCTGGAGCGAGACGGTCGACCTGATCGCCGCCTTCGCCCTGATCCTCTTCTTCGTCGCCGCGATCGCCGGCTACTGCTGGCACGGCGCCAGGCGCGACACCGACAACCAGTTCCGCGACCCGATGCCGGGCCTCCACGGCTTCATGTGGCTCTTGATCCTCGCCGAGGTGGCCGGCTTCGCCGTCTTATTGGCGGGCTTCGTGAAGGCTCAAATCCTCTGACGAAGGGGGCCGATTCCGAGAACCCGATCCTGCGGAGCCCGCGGGCCCCTTGGATCGGCTTCACCCTTTATCTTCGAAGGATGCGCGCGCTGCTCCTCCTCAGCCTTGGCCTCTTCCTCGTCGTCCTCTCGATCGGTCCCTTTCGAGCCGCGCTGCGGGAGTACGAGGACACGCCTGACGGCCTCATGGTCGGCTACGGGGTGATCCTGCTGATCCTCGGGCTCGCCCTCCTCTGGGGCGGCTGGAGGGCCTTACGCCGCTGAGAGGGTCTGCCGAACTTTGGTCGTGTCCCGCCGCCCAGTCGGCTGGCCGCTCGCCGTCCTCCAGGCGGGCTTCGTAGAGGTCCAGATCCTCTAGGGCCTCAGGCTCTCGGACCCCCTCCGCGCGGTGAAGCCGATCTCATGCGCGCTATACGAGCACAAAGATCGGTTTCATCCCTCAAGGCCCCCAGCTGCACCAATTGGGCCGC
>JAABUN010004420.1_pt1 | contig 19225 bp, 18 predicted proteins | sample 5559311 | NCBI WGS metagenome assembly JAABUN01 (sample SAMN10711877, study PRJNA513370) | rock metagenome | isolation source: Antarctica rocks | place: Antarctica: Victoria Land, Siegfried Peak sud | reverse complement strand
CATGGGGCTGGTCGCCGTACCGCTGGCCATGCGGCTGCGGCGACGCCGATGAGGACACCGGTACGCCGGTTGGTCGTGGCCGGAAGTGTCGGTGCCGCGCTCACCACGGCCCACACCGCCTGGAACCTGCGGCTGCTCCGGGTCCCGCCGGCCGCTCAGGGGCCCATCGCCGAGGCGGTGTCGGTGCTGCTGCCGGTACGCAACGAGGCCCAACGGGTCGGCCCGTGCCTGCAGTCGCTGCTGGCCTCCGGGGGGCTGACGGAGCTGGAGATCCTGGTCCTCGACGACGGGTCCAGCGACGCTACGGCGGAGGTCGTACGGCGGACCGCCGGCCCGGACCCACGCCTGCAGCTCATCCAGGGAACCCCGCTCCCGACCGGCTGGCTGGGCAAGCCGCACGCCTGCGCCCAACTCGCCGCCGCCGCCGGTGGCGAGGTGCTCGTGTTCGTCGACGCCGATGTGATCGTGGAACCGGACGCCATCGCCCGGACCGTCGCGCTGCTGCGCGCCGCCGACCTGCAGCTCGTCGCTCCGTATCCCCGTCAGGTGGCGGCGTCGGTGGCGGAGCGGCTGATCCAGCCGCTGCTGCAGTGGTCCTGGCTCAGCTTCCTGCCGCTGGCGCTCGCGGAGCGTTCGGCCCGTCCGTCACTGGCCGTCGCCAACGGCCAGTTGCTGGCGGTGGACGGGGCGGCGTACCGACGCATCGGTGGCCACGCCGCCGTCCGGGCCGACGTGCTCGAGGACATCGCGCTCGGGCGAGCGTTCAAGCGAGCCGGCTATCGCGGAACGGTGGCCGACGGTACGGCCCTGGCCTGCTGTCGGATGTACGCCGGCTGGCCGCAGCTGCACGCCGGCTACACGAAGTCGCTGTGGGCCGCGTTCGGTTCGCCCGCCGGCGCGGCCGCCGTCCTCGCCGGGCTGGGGCTGCTCTACGTCGTACCTCCGGCCGCGGCGCTGGCCGGCAGCCGGACCGGCCTGGCGGGTTACGCCGCCGGAGTCCTCGGCCGGGCGCTGACCGCGCGCCGTACCGGCGGCCGGGTGTTCCCGGACGCCCTCGCCCACCCGGCCTCGATCGGCCTGCTGGGCTGGCTCACGGCGACATCCTGGCGCGGACGACGGGTCGGCACCTTGGCCTGGAAGGGCCGCCGGGTGGCCTGAAGCCCCCGACTCATACGCTCCCCCGATGGCCCGGGTCGTCGTCATCGGCGCCGGCGTAGGCGGGCTGGCCGCAGCCGCCCGGCTGGCCACCCTGGGTCATTCCGTCACCGTCTGCGAGCAGGCGCCGGTTGTGGGGGGCAAGCTCGGCAGCTACTCGCGGGACGGGTTCCGGTTCGACACCGGACCGTCACTGCTGACGCTGCCGGCGGTCTTCCGCGACCTGTTCCTCAAGACCGGGAAGCCGCTCGATTCCGTGCTGGACGTGGTTGCGGTGGAACCCATCGCCCGTCACCGGTTCGCCGACGGCACCCGGTTCGACGCTCCGAACACCGGCCTGCTCGACTTCTGCGCCACACTGGACGCGGCTCTCGGCGCCGGCGCCGGCCGGGACTGGGGTCGACTGATGGCGCGCGCCGGCCGGATGTGGCAGGCCACCCGGGGACCGTTCCTCGAGTCCGCCCTGGGCGGGCCGACCGACCTGCTGCGACAGTCGAGCCGCCTCCGGGACCTCGCGACCATCGCCCCATGGCGCTCGCTCCGCTCGCTCGGCGAGCGCTACCTCCGCGACCCTCGGCTCCGCGTGTTGCTGGAGCGCTACGCCACCTACACCGGCTCTGACCCGCGCCGGGCGCCGGCCGTGCTGGCCACGGTGCCTTACGTCGAGCAGACCTTCGCGGCCTGGTACGTCCGCGGCGGGCTGCACCGGCTGGCCGAGGCGATCGCCGCGCGGGCGGTGGAGCGGGGCGCCATCATCCGCGTCGACTGCCCGGTGCACCGGATCGACCTCGACGGCGGGCGGGTGAGCGGGGTCCGGCTGGCCTGGGGCGAGCGACTGGCTGCCGACGTCGTGGTCAGCAACGTCGACGCCGACCGGCTGTACGCCGATCTGCTGCCGACCCCCGGGCCCCTCGCCCGGCTGCGCAAGGCGACCCCCTCGCTGGCAGGCTTCGTGCTGTTGCTCGGCGTACGGGGTCGGACCGCCGGCCAGGCACATCACACGGTGCTCTTCCCGGCCGACTACGACGCGGAGTTCGACGCCATCTTCGGCCCGGATCCAGGGCCGGTGGACGACCCGACCATCTACCTGGCCGTACCGGGTGACCCAGCCGTCGCCCCGCCGGGCTCCGAGGCCTGGTTCGTCCTGGTGAACGCGCCTCGGCACGGGCCGGTCGACTGGGATGCACCCGGCCTCCGTGACCGGTACGCCGATCACCTGCTCGACCACCTGGCCCGGCGCGGGATCGACGTACGCGACCGGGTGCTCTTCCGCGAGATCCGTACGCCGGCCGACCTCGAACGCGCAACCGGCGCCGTCGGAGGGGCCATCTACGGGAGCTCCTCGAACGGACCCCGGGCCGCGTTTCTGCGCCCCGCCAACCGCTCGCCGGTGCCGGGACTGTTCCTGGTCGGCGGCTCTTCGCATCCCGGCGGCGGGCTGCCGCTGGTCGCGATGTCCGCCGCCATCGTGGCCGGTCTGATCGGGCCGGCCTAGCGGGTCATCGCAACCGCCGGCGTACGACGCGTAGCAGCTGCGCCAGGCCGACCAGCGACACGACCGCCACCCCGAGGGTCCCCGCGCCGGCCACCCGGCCGGCCGATCCGGCGTACGCCGAGGCGCACCCGAGCGTCACGACGGTGAGGATGACGCGCGTCGGCCGCTCCCCCACCGTGACGACGCCGATCTCCGCCATCCCGGCCGAGCCGGCTCTGGCCCGGGTGTACTCCAGCAGGGCCACAGCCGCGCCAGCCGCAACGCAGAGCCCGGACGGCGCGCCGAGGCGCCACAGCGCCAGCAGGTAGAGGCCGTCCACCGCCCGGTCCACCACGGAGTCCAGCACGGATCCGAACGCCGTGACCCGGTCTGCCACTACGGCGACCGCACCGTCCAGGCCGTCCAACAGGCCGGACGCCGCCACGACCAGGGCCGCGGCCAGCGGCCACCGACCTCCCAGGTCCGACAGGGCGACGGCCAGGCCCCCGGCGACCAGACCCCAGGCGGTCAGCAGGTCCGGCGCCGCCCCACCCCGGGCCAGCGGGCGGGCGAGTCGATAGACCAGCCTCAGCCAGCCGCGGACCAGGGCGCTGCGGCCGACGTCGAGGTCACCGTGCAGAGCCGACCAGCGGGCGAGATAGGTGCTCTCGTCCACCCCGGTTGCCGTCGGCCGCCGGCTGATCACCGAAGCGATCAGCAGGACCAGTACGGCGGTGCCGACGACCAGGAGACCGACCATTCCCGCACGGTAGAACGGCTCAGCGCAGCGACCAGTCAACCGCCACGGTCACCGTCACCTCGGCGCTACCCGGCTCGACCGGCACCGGCCGAGCGGCGGGGGCGAGGCTGTCCAAGGCCACCCTCGTGTCCAGCTGCTGCGGCGTCGCCCCGGTGACCCGCTCCGTGACGCGAATGACGGCACCGAGCGGCCGGCCGGACAGCCGGGCGTACTGCTCCGCCTTGGCCCTGGCCGCGGCGAAGGCGCGGTCGCGGGCCTGGGACACCAGTGCCGCGTCGCTGTCGATGTCCAGAGCGATGCCGTTTACCCGGACCGCCGACCCGCCTGCCGCCACCGCGTCGGTGATCGTCCGGCCGGCGGTCGCCAGCCGGTGCAGCCGGACGGTGAGCGACTCCGCCGCGAGGTAGCCGCGCAGCTGCTGACGACCCTTCACATAGTCATAGTTGGGCTGGACCGACAGTTGCGAGGTCTGCAGGTCCGCCGGCGCCACCCCGTGCGCCCGCAGGGAGTCACGCACCTTGGTCAGCGCCGCGCTGGCGGCGTCGAGCGCGCCCGACACGGTGTCGGCCCGGCCCTCGACGCCGAGATCGAGCTTGAGTACGTCGGGCGTGCCGGCGATGTGCCCGACACCGTCGACGCTGACCGACGGCCCGGCGGCGACGGGCTGCGGCGCGGCCGCGAGTGCTTTGGAACCGCCGCCATGCGCGCTGCCGACGATGTAGGTCAGGGCGAGCAGCGCGGCAGCGCCCAGACCGGCGACGGTCAGCCGCAGTGGCTGCGAAGAAGGCGACGACATGGGACCTCCCGGTACGACGGTGCTGGCCCGGAATAGACGCCGCGACCGGCCGGTCGGTTCCCTGTGCTCAGGCGGTCCCGCAGTCGCAGCGCAGTAACCCAAGACCAAGCGGCCTATCCGCGTCAAGATCAGCGGCTACCTGCGGTGCGGATCAGAGCTGCGCGGCAAGCTCAACTGCCTTGGCCGGCGAAACTGCAGGGCCGGAAAGATCGAACATCACCCCGTTCCGAATGAACCCGACCCGTGCGGTTGTCCCGTCGGGGCTGACATTGACCAGCGCTCTTGCACCCGAGACCGACACCGTGGAGAAGTCCTGCGGTCGGCCGGGTGGATCCGCGAGGACCGAGGTGTACCAGTCGGAGGGCAGGTTGGTCGGACGCTCTTCGACCACGACGCGGGTATCACCGTTGAAGCCGTTCGGGTCGGAAAATCGATACCTAAGGATTAGGAAGGTCGCGTCGGGGGGGACCCCCGCCTGGGAAGACTCGACCAACACGGGATCGATGCCAAAGTCCGGCTTCTTGACCTGAAAGGGAAGAACTCCCCCTGCCTGAACCGCCGTCAGGCTGGTCGTCCGCGCGTCAGTCGCCGGCCCGTCCCAATCGATAGGTGGAGCCGGCGGAGGCTTGACGTCGGCGCCGAAGGACGAGGTGGCCGTCGGTGCGGTCGCCTCCGGTGCAGCATTCTCTACGGCACGTCCGCAGGACGAAGAGGCAGCAATGACAAGCAGGCCTATGCAAACTGATGGAAAACTGAAGCTGCGTGTACGGGGACTCATGGAGGACAGATCCTACCCGGTGAGAGACCATATGAGGTAAAGGTGTCGGGGATCGCTAACCTTAAGACCTCCCACGAGGCAGGATAATTGGCGGCTTCGGCATCGCACTGATTGTCCGTCCAGGGTATGTACGACTGAGTGGTTGGGTTGTTCATATATAGCAGGTTCTTGTGATCATCGGATAGGTCGGAGTTCCCAAAGGCGGACACTTCCTGCTCCGCCCAGCCCCGATTGAATCTGAGCTGGTTGGTAGTGCTCAGGGTTTCCCAGCCCGTGCTCGCGTACCAATCCACGTCAAAACCGGTGCCGGCGCCGTGGTAACGCAATCGGAATCGGGTATAGGTCGTTGGACTGATACTGTGCGTTGATAGCCGAAACACCGGATCATTGGGGTATACTCGCCACTCGGCGAACGGGTGGAACACCGTATCGCTAAGTTGGTAGGCTCCACCCTCAACGTAGTCCTGAAATCGTGGGGACAATTTGAGGAACACCGTATGAGCAACAGCTCCAGTTGTGCACGGAGTATAGTTGTTGTAAGGGTGGATGTTTCCGGCTGTTCCATAAGCATTACCTATAGGCTTATAGGTGAAGAAGGATCTCTCGTCGCTGCACGTCAGTGCAGCAGCAACGCCGGGAAGGGCGACGCTCGTTACGGAGAGAAATGTGGCAGCGGCGGCCACCAGTCCCAACAATACGGTAAGGTTTGAATTACGCGCGGTAGGTGGTCGTCCTTGTCGCGGAGGCTCCGTAAAGGGACGCCAGGCCCGTCGTCGATCCATGCTGCCTCCGTCAGTGGACTCGCACCTAGTGAGCGCTCCTGACGCTATTCTCATGTGCTCCACGTTGTCAAGCGGTTGACCTGGCTTCGCAGGTAGCGGTGGCCTGATCGGCGTGCGGGCGCGGAAAGTGCCTGTGGCGCAAACGGAAAGTGCCTGTGGCGCAAAGAGGATCAATTGGGTCGAAGCCGAGCCGAGACCTTTCCGGCATTGTCGGTATTGCCCGCGGGCTCGGGCCCGTAGCCATTGGCCGGGCATGATCAAGTGTCGGTTCGCGTCCGGCTCCGGAGCGAAGGCGGTCTGCGACCGCCCGTAGCGCATCGCCACCGTAGTTGCGCTCAGCCTTCGCATCTGGGCCCGGACCAGGGCGTCCAAACTCCTCGGCTCGGTTGGCCTGGTTGCGTTCAAGTGCGCCGAGCCAGCAGTGCACGTCGTCGGGGATGGCATCGCGTCCGGTGATGTCACCCCTGCCCATCGGGCGGTCAGCCGCGGCTGACATGGCGACGACATGAGACCTCCCGGTTCGGTGCTGGCCCCGAGTAGACGCCGAAACCGACTGGCCGGTTCCCTCCGATCAGCGGTGTTCGCCCAGCCGCAGCTGGGAGTAGATCTCTCGCGTCGCCGTCGACCGGTTGAGCGTGTAGAAGTGGATGCCGGGCGCACCTCCCTCGAGCAGCCGCTCGCAGAGCGCACCGGCCACCTCGACGCCGATCGCGCGCACGGCCGTCGGGTCCTCCTCGACCGCACAAAGCCGATCCGCCAGCTCCGCCGGAAAGGCCAGCCCGGACAGCTGCGCCATTCGGTGGATCTGCTTCACGTTCGTGACCGGCATGACGCCCGGGAGGATCGGCACGTCGCAGCCCAGCCGCGTCACCCGGTCGCGCATGGCGAAGTAGTCATCGGCATCGAAGAAGAAGTTGGTCACCGCGAAGTCGGCGCCGGCAGCGCACTTCTGCACCAAGTACCTGGCGTCGGTGTCGCGGTCCGGTGACTCCGGGTGGCCCTGGGGAAAAGCGGCCACGCCGACGCAGAAGTCGCCCAGCGACCGGATCAGCCGAACCAGGCCCTCGGCGTACGCCAGTCCTCGCGGATGCGGTTCCCAGGCCGCCTCCACGCCGCCAGGTGGGTCACCGCGCAGGGCCAGCATGTTCCGTACGCCGGCGTCGGCGTAGGAGCCGATGACCTGGCGCAGCTCGGCCACCGAGTGGTTCACCGCGGTGAGGTGACCGAGCGGGGTCAGCGTGGTGTCGGTGGCGATCCGCTCGGTGACCCGGACCGTGCGGTCACGGGTCGACCCGCCGGCGCCGTAGGTCACGGAGACAAATGTGGGGTGCAGCGACTCGAGCTCGCGGATCGCCGACCAGAGCTGGCGCTCCCCCTCGTCGGTCTTGGGCGGGAAGAACTCGAAGGAGTACGACCGGCGGCCGCTGGCCAGCAGTTCGCGGACCGTCGGCGCAGGACGGCCGATCGTCCGCGTCGACATCCCGGCAGGCTAACCGACCGCAGGTGCCGGATACTGCGAAGGCACGCCCAGTTAGCAGGCAGGAGAGCGACCACTTGGCCGGCAGCCCCCAACCACGTCCCGGCTTCGACCCGCTGGAGCGGGCCGACCTCCGGTGCCGGCTCGACAAGGTGCTGTCCGGCTTCCTCGCCGACCAGGCTGGCGCACTCGCCGGGGTCAGCGAGGAGCTACGGCCGATGGTGGGTGCGCTGGAGGGCTTCGTTCTCGACGGTGGCAAGCGGCTGCGCCCGGCATTCTGCTACTGGGGTTGGCGGGGCGCGGGTGGAGCCGATGGCGACGCGATCGTCGCCGCCGCCGCCGGATTGGAGCTCCTGCACGCCTGCGCGCTGATCCACGACGACGTGATGGACGGGTCGGACACCCGGCGGGGGCGGCCGGCGGTCCATCGAGGGTTCGCCGCGCTGCACCGCGGCAACGGCTGGTCCGGCGATCCCGAGGCGTTCGGCAATTCGGCGGCCATCCTGCTGGGCGACCTGTGCCTGATCTGGGCGGACGCCATGGTCAACACCGCCGGGCTGCCCCACGAGACGGTGCTGCGCGCCACCCCCGTGTACGACGAGATGCGGGTCGAGCTGATGGCCGGGCAGTTCCTGGACCTGCTCGAGCAGGTTCACGGCGGCGGTTCGATAGAGCGCGCTCTCCGGGTGGCTCGATACAAGAGCGCGAAGTACACCATCGAGCGGCCGTTGCACCTCGGCGGCACCCTCGCGGGCGCGACCGCCGAGACCCTGGCCGCGTATTCGGCGTACGGCCTTCCGCTCGGCGAGGCCTTTCAGCTGCGTGACGACGTTCTCGGTGTGTACGGCGATCCGGCCGCAACCGGCAAGCCGGCCGGGGACGACCTGCGGGAGGGGAAGCGCACCGCGCTGGTGGCCGCCGCCATGGAGGCGGCCACCCCGGCCCAGGCGGCGGTGGTCCGGCGGCACCTCGGCGACCCGCACCTCGACGATGCGGGGGTCGTCGCGGTGCGCCGAGTGATCTCCGAAACCGGCGCGCTGCGCCGGGTCGAGGCACTGATCGCCGAGCGCACCACCCTGGCGCTGGCCGGCCTCGAGCGCGCGCACATCGATGCGGAAGCGCGCTCGACACTGGCCGAGCTGGCCGTCGCCGCCACCGACCGCCGCGGCTGAGACCGCAGGCCGACCCCCAATGCGAACCGTTCCCGGCCGCACCGACACCGTCATCGTGGTGGGAGCCGGCCTCGGCGGGCTCTCCGCCGCCCTGCGGCTCGCGGGCGCCGGTCGTCAGGTCACCGTGGTCGAGCGAGCGGCCGGTCCCGGCGGCCGGTGCGGAGTGCTCGAGACCGCCGGCTACCGCTTCGACACCGGCCCGAGCGTGCTGACCATGCCCGACCTCCTCGCCGACGCGCTGGCCGACGTCGGGGAGCGGCTGGAGGACTGGCTGCAGCTGACGCCGGTCGATCCGCTCTACCGCGCCTACTATCCGGATGGCTCCCGGCTGGACGTGAAGGCCGACCCCGAGGCCATGGCCGAGGAGGTGGCCCGGATCTGCGGGCCGGCCGAGGCGGCCGGCTACCGCCGCTACGTGAAGTTCGTCTCGGCGCTCTACCGGTATGAGATGGCCGACTTCATCGACCGCAACATCGACTTCCCACTGCACCTCCTCACGCCCAACCTGGGCCGCCTCGCCGCGCTCGGTGGTTTCCGGAAGCTTGCCCCCAAGGTCGGACAGTTCCTCGAGGACCCGCGCACCCGGCGCATATTCTCCTTCCAGTCGATGTACGCCGGCCTCTCGCCGTACGACGCTCTGGCGATCTACGCCGTCATCGCCTACATGGACTCGGTCGCCGGCGTCTACTTCCCCAAGGGCGGGATGGCGGCGGTGCCCGCGGCCCTTGCCGGCGCTGCCGAGAAGGCCGGCGTCGACTTCCGGTACGGGACGGAGGTGACCCGGGTCGAGACGAGAAACGGACGGGCCACCGCGGTCCACACCGCCGGTGGCGAGCGGATCGCGGCGGACGTCGTGGTGCTCAACCCCGACCTGCCGGTCGCCTACCGCGAACTGCTGCCACCGGCAGCCACGCCTCGACGGATCCGCTCCCAGCGCTACTCTCCGTCCTGCTTCCTGCTGCTCGCGGGATCGACGGCGGCCTACGACCAGATCGCCCATCACAACGTGCACTTCGGCCGCGCCTGGCGGGAGGTCTTCACCGAGCTCATCGACCGGCACCAGCTGATGAGCGACCCCTCCTTGTTGGTCACCAGCCCAACCCACTCCGACCCCGAGCTCGCCCCGCCCGGCCGCTTCAGCTACTACGTCCTGGTGCCCACGCCGAATCTGGATGCCGGCCTGGACTGGGACGTCGTGGGGCCGCGGTACCGCGACGAGGTGGTCGACCGGCTCGAGCAGCTGGGCTACGTCGGCTTCGGCGACGCGATCGAGGTCGAGCACCTCACCACGCCGGCCGACTGGCGCCGGCGCGGGATGGAGCGCGGTACGCCGTTCGCGGCCGCGCACACGTTCCGCCAGACCGGTCCGTTTCGGGCGGCCAACCTGGCGCCGACACTGGACAACGTCGTCTTCGTCGGGTCCGGCACGACGCCCGGGGTCGGCGTACCGATGGTGCTCATCAGCGGCCGGCTGGCAGCCGAGCGGATTCTCGGCGCGGCTCGCTGAAGAAAAGGGGTAAAGGCCCCTTTATCCGGCGGCACCTCGCGGCTAGTCTCGGCAGCACCTCTTCCGCTTGGAGCGTCCCGCATGCGACGACTGTCCCTCGCTACCGCCGCCGCTACCGCCGCGGTTCTGGCCCTCCTCCCGGCCGGTCCGGTTGCCGTCGCGGTCGACCTGCCGGTGGTGACCAGCCCGAACGTCCACCTGCTCACGACGCTGCCGAACCCGAACGCGATCTCCGGTGAGTTCTCGCACGACGGCAAGTTCTTCTACGTCTCCAGCGCGAATGCCATCAGCATCTACGACGTCAGTAACCCGCAGGCCCCCAAGCTCCTGAACACCTTGGGGAACCTGGTCTTCGAGAACGAGGCGATGAGCTACGGCGAGCGGCGGCTGCCGAACGGCGTGCTCGATCGGACTGTCCTGGTGGGCGTGGACCTCTACGACGTCACGCCGACCGAGCCGCACCGCGGCAACGTCCGCGGCAAGCAGGTGCTGGTCATCGACGTCACCGACCCGATGCGGATGCACATCGACGGGCGTACGCCGTACTCCCCGACGGAGGTGCTGCCGGGCGCCCTGACCACGAGCAGTCACACCGTGCAGTGCGTCACGTTGTCCTGCGAGTACGCCTACACCGCCGGCAGCAAGGGCAAGTTCTCGATCATAGACCTTCGCGACGAACGCAACCCAAAGCAGGTCAAGGAGGTCGCCTCGCCCTCAGCCGGGGCGAACCCGGTGTTCCTCCAGGGCGCTGGTCACTACTGGGACTTCGACGGGAGCGGGCGAGGTTGGCACACCGGCTCCGGCGGCGCCACCGTCTTCGACGTACGCAACCCGCTCAACCCGGTCCCCGTCAACGCCACGAACTCCAACGGCATCGCATCGCCGTACAACGACTTCATCCTGCACAACTCCCAGCGGCCGAACGCGGGCCGGTTCACCGCAGGAGCCCCGGCGAGCCTGGCCAACGGCAACGTCCTGCTCGTCACCGAGGAGGACTACTTCAACGACGGTGAGGAGGTGGCCTGCGACCAGGCGGGCACCATCCAGACCTGGTACGTGCCCGACCTGAACGGGGCGGCCTACCGGGCCGGCAACCCGACCGGCGCTCCGAGCAGGGGCGACATCCAGCCGCTCGACATCTCCAACGTCGTGGCGCAGTACGGCGGCGGCGCCTCGACGCCGGTCGGCGGGTTCTGCTCCGCGCACTGGTTCGACTTCCACCAGGCCGGGATCCTGGCCCAGGGCTACTACCAGCAGGGCCTGCGCTTCGTCGATGTCCGCAACCCGCGCGACATCAAGCAGTACGGCTACTTCACCGGCGGCGCGACAGAGGTGTGGGACGCCTACTGGGTGCCGCAGCGCGACGCCAAGGGCATGCCGACCGGCCGCAAGAGCAACATCGTGTACGCCGTTGACTTCGTCCGCGGCATCGACGTCCTGTGCGTGAACCTCCCCGGCCAGAGCAGCTGCCCGACCGGTGTCGGCGCCTCCGCTCCGAAGTCGGCGGTGGCGCTACCGCTGCTCGGCCTGGCCACCCTGATCGGCACCGCCACCGCCGTACGCCGTCGGCTGGGACGCTAGGGCCGCTAGGGCGCTCACCGGCCCCCGCTGGCTGAGAGAGCCAGCAGGCGGACGGTGTCGAAACAACCTGGATCGTGGCCGGCAGCGAAGGGCCGACCCCCGAATGCGGGGGCCGGCCCTTTGCTGCTGTTGCTCCCCGCTCGGGGTCAGCTGTTCTCGAAGAACCCCGACACGTCGAGCAGCAGGCTGACGTCGCCGGCCGCGTTGCGCAGCTTGATGTCGCCGCGGGGGGCGCCGGACGGGGCGGTCGTGACGAACAGGAGGTTCGGCACGTTGGCCCCCGCCGGCACATTGATGTTGCTGATCTGCGGAGGCGTGGCCAGATCCGCCGGGTACGCGCGGATGTCTGTGGTGGAGGTGGGGGCGACCGCAGTGAGGTTCGCGACCAATGAGGTTGCGCGGGTCGCGAGCTCGGTGCCGCCGAACGCCGTCGTCACGGTGTCGTGCGTGGTGACCTGCTCGATCCCGCCGGGCCCGAGCCGCAACGACTCCCCGGAGGGCGTCTTCTGGCCGGAGCGGGTGTCGAGGATGCGCACCGGATCTACCGGGTGGAAGAACGAGCCGGCCGGGTCGGTGGCATCCGAGGTGTAGTAACCGGCGATGTCCACGATGACGTTCGTAGAACCGGCACTATTGCGGATCTTGATGGTGTCGTTGCTCGCGGGCAGGGCGACCGTCACCAGGTTCGCCCGGACGCTGCGAGCCGCCAGGTTGAGGTTGGAGACCTGTGGCACGGTCGCCGCATCCCCCGGGTACGCGCGCAGGTCTGTCGCGGACGTACCGGAGACACCCGTCAGGTTGAACACGACAGCCGTGGCCTGGGCCGGTAGCGCGGTAGTGCCGCCGGCCGTCACGGTCAGCGTGCAAACCCCGCCGGCCCCGAGAGCGGTCGGGCAACCGACACCACTGCGGCTGTCAGCGATGCGGGTGGGCGTCAGGGCGTGGAAACGGTCGCGCGTCGTACCGGTCTGGAAGTAGCCGGCGATGTCGACGGCGGCGTTGGTGATCCCGGCGGAGTTGCGCAGGATCACCTTGTTGGGACCGCCAGCCGCCCCGCCGGTCTTGACAACGGCCGCGACCGCAGCCGTCTGGCCTGCTGCCAGGTTCAGGTTGCTGACCGTCGGCACCGGGGTGGTCGCGCCGACCTTGGGATAGACCCGCAGATCCGTCGCGGAACTCGGGGCGATCCCGGTGATGTTCAGTACGACGGCATTCGCGCCGGCCGGCACGTCGGGGGTCAACGGTGCCACCGTGAACTCACAGGTACCACCGGCACCGAGTGCGTTGCACGGACCGACGTGACCGGAGCCCGCGCGGGTGTCGAGAATCCGGCGTGGGCTGATCGCGGTGAACGTGGACGTCGTCCCGTGCCCGATGTCCGGGCCGAAGCGGTGACCGTCGAACTCGTCGGCGGTCGAGGAGAATGTCAGGTCCGCGACGAACTGCTCCTCCCGCAGGGCCAGCGACGCGATGTTGAGGTCGCTGGTCAGCGCGCCGTTGGCCGCGTCGTAGCCGGCCCGGGCGAAGTAGATCTCGCTTCCGTCGTGCGAGTACGACGGGTGCTCGGCCGTGATCGCCGCGCTCGTGGTGACGGCGATCTGGTTCTCGGTGCCCGCCGCGCTGCCGTCCGCGGCGAGGGCGACCGTCGCCAGGCCGAAGGAGCCCGTGGTCCCCTTGGGGTACTGGTAGACGAGCTGGTCGGTGCCAGGGCCGAACGACGGATACTCCCCGTCGACGCCCAGGGGCGTCACGCCGGTGCCATTGGGGTTGGCCGTAGCCAGCACGCCGGTCGAGGCGATGGTGTAGGCGATCTTCGACCCGTCGGGGATCAGGCAGGTCAGGCTCGGGTTGGGCTCGCAGACCGCGTAGCGCCCCTCGGCGCCGTCGGTGACGATGGTGCTCGGCGTCCCGAACGGAGAGGTGGAGACGTCGACCGTGCGGAGCGCGGAGCCGCCCGTGGCGTCGAGCTCCGAGTACAGCAGCGTGTTCCCGTTGGGCGACCAGTCCGGGGCGAGCTGGTTCAGCGGGCTCGCGTCCACGGGCTGCGGGTTCGGCGTCGCGGAGACACTGGCGACGTAGACTTTGAAAGGCGTGGTGAGGGTTGCCCTGGCGTATGCCACTTGGGACCCGTCAGGTGATAGCACGGGGTCTGCGAAGGACGCCCCGGTGACCGGAGCGATGATGTCCTCGGTGACACCGGTGGCCAGGTGCCGCAGCCGGATGCCCTCTCCCGCCCCGGTGTCGACGACGTAGACGACGGCGCTGTCGGTCACCGGTCCGGTGGCGGGCTGAGCAACGCTGGGAGTCGCTCCTTGTCGTGCCTGAGCCGATGCGTGGTGGGTCAGCTGGCGCAGGAGCGCTGGACGGGATCCGGCACCGGCGGCGTCGGCTGCCGGTGCGGTCGCGACCAGCGCGCCGCCGACAACCCCTGCCATCAGGACTGCGGTGCACGCTGCGCGACGCCGTGGAACGATCATGCGCTTTCCTCCATCAGGCAGGGGACAACACCCATCGAGTGCCGGAATCAGTATTAGTGCCCGCAGCCCGGAGAGCCGGGGTGACTCGCCGCTAAACACCCGATCGGGCGTCGCGCGACCGTGAGATCGTGCAGCCTCACCGCCAGGTCCACCAGGCGGTGGTGGGCAGCCGCGGACCGCAGCCACGCTCGGTGATCCCGGGGGACGACCAGGCGCTGCCGGCGGCTGGCACACTCCCGCCATGAGGCGGCGCGAGCTCGATGCCGCCGGGATCACCGACCCCGGCCTGCGGGCGTCGTACGAGCTCTGCCGCCGGCTGCATGCGACGCACGGCCGGACGTACTACCTGGCGACGCAGCTACTACCGCCGGCGAAACGACCGTACGTCAACGCGCTGTACGGCTTCGCGCGGTACGCCGACGAGATCGTCGACGACGACCGCGACGGTCGTACCGTCAAGGAGAAGGAGGCGGCGCTCGACGGGCTGGTCGCCGCGCTGACCTCCGGCGACGAGAGCCGGGACGGCGTCATGCCGGCCGTCGCTGACACCAGGCGGCGATGGGATGTCCCTCACACCCACTTCGCGACCTTCCTCGCCTCGATGCGGATGGACCTCACGGTCACCGAGTACCCGACCTATGAGGACCTCACGACGTACATGCATGGCTCGGCGGCGGTGATCGGGCTGCAGATGGTCCCGATCCTGGAGCCGGTCAGTGCCGCGGCGTATGCCTACGCGGCCGACTTGGGCATCGCCTTCCAGCTGGCCAACTTCCTGCGCGACGTCGGTGAGGACCTGCGCCGCGGCCGGCTCTACCTGCCGCTCGAGGACCTGGCGATTTTCGGCCTTACCCGGGCCGACCTCGTTGCTGGCGTCGTCGACGGGCGCATCCGGCGACTTCTCGCCTTCGAGATCGCGCGCACCCGGGAACTGCTGCGCAACGCCCGGCCGGGGATCCGGCTCCTGCATCCGGCCAGCCGGGATTGCATCGCCACCGCGGCGACTCTCTACGGCGGGATTCTGGACGCGATCGAGCGGGCCGACTACCAGGTGCTCGACCGTCGGCTCTCCGTCGGGCCGGTACGCCGAGCCGCCGTCGCCGGCCCGGCCCTGTGGCGGGCCACCCGCGCCCGAAAGGTAGCCGGCCGTTGACCCACGACGATGTTGGCGCCAGCCCCCTGGCGGAGGCCCGGGGACTTTGGCAGCCGGTCGGCGTCTACCTCAACACCGCCAGCTACGGACTGCCGCCAGCCCCGGCCTGGGAGGCCCTTCAGCACGCACTCGAAGACTGGCGCGGTGGGCGGACCAGCTGGGAGCAGTGGGGCGAGAGCACGGAACGGTCTCGCGCCGAGTTCGCCCGCATGGTTGGCGTGGATTCTGAGAATGTCGCCGTCGGTTCGACGGTCTCCGGGCTCGTTGCCTTCGTGGCGGCCGCGCTCCCCGACGGCGCCCGGGTGCTGGCCCCCGACATCGAGTTCACCAGCAATCTCTTTCCGTTCCTGGCCCATGCGGCGCGTGGCGTCGAGGTGGAGTGCGTGCCCGCACACCGGTTGGCCGACTCGATCGATGCGCGGACGGACGCCGTCGCGTTCAGCGCGGTCCAGTCGGCGACGGGCGAGGTGGCGGACATCGAGTCCATCGCACGATCCGCGGAGCACCACGGTGCCCTCACCGTGATGGACGCGACGCAGGCGGCCGGCTGGCTCCCGCTGGACGCCAGTCGAGTCGACTTCATGTCCTGCGCCGCTTACAAGTGGCTGATGTCCCCACGCGGGAGCGCGTTCCTCACCGTTGCGCCCGACCGGCTGGAGATGCTGCCGGCCCTCGCGGCCGGCTGGTACGCCGGCGAGGATCCGCACTCTGCCTACTACGGCCCGCCGCTGCGGCTCGCGCGCACCGCTCGGCGGCTCGACGTATCACCGGCCTGGTTCTCCTGGGTCGGCACCGAGCCCGCCTTGCGCCTGATCAACCGCATTGGTGTTCCGGCCATCCATGACCACGACGTCTCTCTAGCCAACCGGTTCCGGACCGGCCTCGGCCTGCCGCCGGCCGACTCCGCCATCGTCTGCATCGACGTCGGGGACGTGGCCGCGGCACTGGCCGAAGCCGGCGTGCTGGCCTCGGTCCGGGCTGGCAGGCTGCGCACGGCCTGGCACGTCTACAACACCGACGCGGACGTGGATGCGGCGCTGGCGGCCATACTCGGCTCCGCCGGGTGACCGGCGGCTCTATCTGCCGCGGGCGGACTGCGCCGACGAGCCCATCGGTGCCGGTTTCGCCGACCATCACCGGACGAATCGGCACCAGTGGGCGTGCCGGGAGCGTCGACTGTGACCGTGCCGTCGGTGGCTTGACCCTCACCTGACGTGAGCCTTTAGCGTCACTGGTGGAGGTGATTCGGCGGTGGACTACTCCGTCGGCCAGGTGGCCCGGCTGGCCGGCGTCACCGTTCGCACGCTGCACCACTACGACGAGATCGGGCTGCTGCCGCCGAGCGGGCGGATGGCGTCGGGTTACCGGAACTACAGCCACGGCGACCTGGTGAGGCTGCAGCGCGTCCTGGGGTACCGGGAACTCGGCTTCGGTCTGGACACGATTGCCGAGATCCTCGACGACCCCGACATCACCCCGCTCGAGCACCTGCGTCGCCAGCACGAGCTGCTCACGAACCGGGTCGGGCGGCTGCACCAGCAGCTGACCGCGATCGAGAAGACGATGGAGGCACATCAGATGGGGATCGCGTTGAATCCGGAGGAGATGTTCGAGGTCTTCGGCGACTTCGACCCGACCGAGCACGCCGCGGAGGCCGAGCAGCGGTGGGGCGGTACCGACGCCTACCGCGAGTCACATCGGCGTACGTCGTCCTACACCCGGGAGGACTGGCAGCGGATCAAGGCGTCTGGCGAGGAGGTCGAACAGGAGCTGCTGCTTGCGATGTCGACCGGTCTGCCCGCGACGAGCGTCGAGGCGATGGCTGCCGCTGAGGCACACCGGGCCAACATTCGCCGGTGGTTCTACGAGTGCGGCTACCAGATCCACCGCGGCCTGGCCGACATGTACGTCGCGGACCCGCGGTTCACGGTCCACTACGAGGACCGGGCGCCGGGGTTCGCGGCGTACGTGCATGACGCCATCCATGCCAACGCCGACCGCGCGGAGCGTTGAAGCGTCGCCCCCACCAGACCCACCAGGCCAGTGTCGAGGTGACCAGCGCGAAGCCGAACAACAGGTCCTCGACCGGCGCGCAGGCCAGGCGTACGCCGAGGATGGCGGCCGGGTCGTAGACCACGATGCGACGACAGGTGAGTACGCCGTTGATTGCCAGCTGGAACGCCAGCGTGATCAGGTAGGAGACCCAGAAGATCCGCCGGGTGAGCAGCCTGGTCCGAAGCACGGCGAGGTCGAGCAGGGCGGCGGTCGCGACGGCGACCACCGCGGCACCGGTGTAGCTCACGACACCGGCGGCTCGTCGCCGGCCCGCCAGCCGCGGACCGCCCGGACCGCCTCGAAGCCGAGGATGGCGCAGGTCGGGATCACGACGAAGAACACCACCTCCTCCAGCGGAAGGTGGCCGGGCAGCAGCACGCCGGTGGTCTGGCGGGGGTCGTAGCGCCAGTGACCGCGGCCGATCGCCCAGATGTCCCACCCGGAAAAGACGACGAGGACCGGCGCGATCGACAGCAACCAGCGGCCGGTCCGCCGGTAGACCCGGGTCCGGAGCACCAGCTCGAGCGGCAGGGTGCCAACGACGCAGGCCGCCATCAGCAGGAGATAAGTCGCTTTCACCCGCCCAACCGTTCGACAAAGGCCCGAGTGGCCGCCGCCGGGTCGGGCGCCTCCGTGATCGCCCGTACCACCACGACCCGGGTCGCTCCGGCCGCCAGCACCGCGTCGAGGGTGTCCAGGTCGATGCCACCGATCGCGAACCACGGCCGACCAGCGTCGACCGACCCGGCGTACGCCGTGAGCTCCAGGCCGGGCGCCGGTCGGCCGGGCTTGGTCGGCGTCGGCCAGGTGGGCCCGACACAGAAGTAGTCGACGCCGGGCTCGGCGGCCGCCGCGGCGACCTCGTGCCGCGCATGGGTGGACCGGCCGATCAGCACCTCGTCGCCGAGGATCTCCCGGGCGGCGTCCACCGGCAGATCGTCCTGGCCGAGGTGCAGGACGTCGGGCTTGACGACATGGGCGAGGTCGGCCCGGTCGTTGACGGCGAAGAGACGGCCGTGCCGGGCGGCGGCCGCGGCGAAGATCTCGGCGGCGGCGATCTCCTGCCGCGCCTCCAGCCCCTTCTCCCGCAGTTGGACGATGTCCACGCCGGCCGCGAGAACCGCATCGAGGAAGTCCTCCAGATCACCCTCGTGCCGTCGTACGCCGGTGCACAGGTAGAGCTTCGCGGCCGCCAGGCGGGCCTGGCGGTCGGCGCCCGGCATCAGAACGCCAGCGCCTGCGCCCGGCGCTTGACCTCGGTACCGCGGTTCTCGGCCAGCGCATCGATCGGCGCGCCCGGAAGTGACTCGTCCGGCGTGAAGAGCCAGCGCAGCGCGGCCACATCGTCGTACCCGGCGTCCCGCAGCAGCGTCACCGTGCCGGGCAGTCCCTTGACCACCACCCCGTCGGCGACGAAGGCGGCCGGGATACGCGGCTCCCGCGGCTCGCCACCCCGGGCGGCCAGCAATCGGCCGTCGCGGATCAGCTGTCGCACCCGACCGGGCGGCTCGCCGAGCCGCTCGGCGGCCACCGGCAGGGTCAGCCACTCCCCCACCAGCGCGTCCAGTTCCGGCACGACGTCGGTCACAACCGCACCCTGCCAGGAAACCCGGTTGGCCGCACCGGGCCGCGGACCTAGCCTCGACGAAGGAGGCGGCCGAGCGGAGGCGACGTGTACGAGGGCCGGCTGGTGCGACTGCGCACCTACGATCCGGCTGACGTCGAGACGCTCTACCGCTGGTACAACGACCCCGACGTGCGCGGACACCTGCAGATGCGCTACCCGCTGTCCCGCGCGAACGAGGCGGCGTGGGTCGAGCGGACCAAGACCGTCTCCTACGACATGTTCGACCTCGCGATCGAGACGCTGGACGGCCGGCTCATCGGGGGCGTCAGCCTGCGGACGAAGGGGCCGGAGGTGCGCTGCGCCGAGCTGGGCATCTCCCTCGGCGACAAGAGCGCCTGGGGGCAGGGCTACGGCACGGACGCGATGCGGCTGGCCTGCACCGTCGGCTTTCAACAACTGGACCTGCATCGCATCGAGCTGTGGGTACACGC
>JAABUN010004418.1_pt1 | contig 19233 bp, 15 predicted proteins | sample 5559311 | NCBI WGS metagenome assembly JAABUN01 (sample SAMN10711877, study PRJNA513370) | rock metagenome | isolation source: Antarctica rocks | place: Antarctica: Victoria Land, Siegfried Peak sud | reverse complement strand
CGTGGTGGAGGGCGGACCAGTCTCGGCCCAAACTGACCCGCCCGAAGGCGACCCTGCCGAAGGCTCAGAGGAGGAAGCGGACCAGGTCGAAGCGGGCGCTTTGGACGCCGATGATAGGCCGTCGGGCCGGGAGGACCGCGACGGCAACCCGCAACCCACTCCCTGATCCATGCGGCTCGAACTCGGCCAGGGGTGGACCGGATGACGAGATTTGCTGTCCGGCAAGTGGGATGAAGTGGGTTAACCTGTGGCAATCCACCATGGGCCAGTGTTGTCCCCCGGTGCGCCGATGCCGCTTTTTGCTGCGACCCCTGTGGCGGAGACCCAAATCTGTCCACCGGCTTCGACGACGGGAGTTCGACCATGACTGCTGGCTCTGCCACAGGTCCGCTTAGTCCTCGTGAAAGCCAGTTCCACCGCACGGAGGGCCAATTCCGCCCCTCCGAGGGCCTGTACGACCCGGCGTTCGAGCACGACGCCTGTGGGGTCGCCTTCGTCGCCACGCTGACCGGCGTACCGAGCCACGCCATCATCGCTCAGGGGCTCGAGGCCCTGCGCAACCTGGATCACCGCGGAGCGACCGGATCGGACTCGGCGACCGGCGACGGCGCCGGCATCTTGATGCAGGTCCCCGATCGGTTTCTCCGGGAACAGGTCGACTTCACGCTGCCCAAGGCCAGCGCGTACGCCGTCGGTAACGCCTTCTTGCCCACCGATCCCGACACCGCCGCCAAGGCCAAGGCCACCATCGAGCAGATTGCCGACGAAGAGAACCTCACGGTGCTCGGGTGGCGGGTCGTGCCGACCGACGGCGTCTCACTCAGCTCGGTCTCCCGCGCCAACATGCCGCACTTCGAGCAGCTGTTCGTCAGCGCCAAAGGCTCGCCCGTGATGGGGTTGGCCCTGGAGCGGATGGCCTACTGCCTGCGGCGTCGGGCGCAGCACGAGACCGGACTGTTCTTCGCCTCGCTGTCGTGCCGGACGCTGGTCTACAAGGGCATGTTGACCACCGAGCAGCTTGAGCTGGTCTTCCCGGAGCTTCGCGACGAGACGATGGAGTCCGCGCTGGTCGTGGTGCACTCCCGCTTTTCGACCAACACGTTCCCCGCCTGGGAGCTGGCGCACCCGTACCGGATGATCGCCCACAACGGCGAGATCAACACCGTCAAGGGCAACCGCAACTGGATGCGCGCCCGGGAGGCGTTGCTGTCCAGCGACGTGATCCCCGGCGACCTGGAACGGTTGTTCCCGATCTGCACCCCCGACGCCTCCGACTCCGCCTCCTTCGACGAGGTCGTCGAACTGCTGCATCTGGGCGGGCGTTCGTTGCCGCACGCGATGCTGATGATGATTCCGGAGGCGTGGGAGAACAACGACGAGATGGAGCAGCGGCGCAAGGACTTCTACGCCTTCCACTCCTGCCTGATGGAGCCCTGGGACGGCCCGGCCGGCGTGGTGTTCACCGACGGCACCCAGGTGGGGGCGGTGTTGGACCGCAACGGTCTGCGCCCCGGTCGGTTCTGGGTGACCGACGACGGGCTGGTGGTGCTGGCGTCGGAGTCCGGCGTGCTCGACATCGACCCCGCGAAGATCGTCAGCAAGGGTCGCCTGCAGCCGGGACGGATGTTTCTCGCCGACCTCTCCGAGCACCGCATCATCAGCGACGACGAGATCAAGGACACCCTGGCCACGGCGGCGCCGTACGGCGAGTGGCTGCTCGGCGGGCGACTCAAGCTCTCCGACTTGCCCGAACGTGAGCACACCGTGCACAGCCACGCCTCGGTCACCCGGCGCCAGCAGGTGTTCGGCTACACCGAAGAGGACCGGCGGCTCATCTTGGCGCCGATGGCGGCCAAGGGCGTAGAGCCGATCGGGTCGATGGGCACCGACACGCCGATCGCAGCGCTGAGTGACAAGCCACGGTTGCTGTTCGACTACTTCTCCCAGCTCTTCGCCCAGGTCACCAACCCGCCGCTGGACGCCATCCGGGAAGAGCTGGTCACGTCGCTGTACAACACGATCGGTCCGGAGTGGAACCTGCTCGACCCCGGGCCTGCGTCCTGTCGTCGGCTGGTGCTGCCCTTCCCGGTACTCGACAACGACTCCCTGACCAAGATCGTGCATATCAACCGCGACGGCGACATGGCGGGCTACGCCACCCACGTCGCCCGCGGACTGTACGACGTCCACGGCGGAGCGGAGGCGCTGGCCGACAAGCTGGACGCCTTGTGCGCGGAGGTCTCGGCGGCGATCGCCGACGGAGCGCGGACCATCATCTTGTCGGACCGGCATTCCAACGCGGAGCTGGCACCCATCCCGTCGCTGTTGCTCACGGCGGCCATTCACCACCATCTGGTGCGAGAGAAGACTCGGACCAAGGTGGGTCTGGTGGTCGAGGCCGGTGACGTCCGCGAGGTCCATCACGTGGCGCTGCTGATCGGGTACGGCGCCGCCGGGGTGAACCCGTACCTCGCCATCGAGACGGTGGAAGACCTGGCTCGCTCCGAGGTCTACGTCAATATTGAGCCCGAGGAAGCCGTCAAGCAGGTGGTGAAGTCGCTGGGCAAGGGTGTGCTCAAGGTGATGAGCAAGATGGGCGTCTCCACGGTGGCGTCCTACACCGGAGCCCAGATCTTCGAGGCGCTCGGACTGTCGCAGGACGTGGTGGACCGGTATTTCACCGGCACCACCTCCAAGCTCGGCGGCGTCGGCTTGGCCGAGCTGGCCGAAGAGGTGCACCGTCGTCACCTCAACGCCTACCCGGCCGACGGGATCCCGCTGGCCCACCGGCTGCTCGAGGTCGGCGGGGAGTATCAGTGGCGGCGCGAGGGCGAGCCGCACCTGTTCGACCCGGAGACCGTGTTCCGGCTCCAGCACTCCACCCGTTCCGGGCGCTACGACATCTTCAAGCAGTACACCGCTCACATCGACTCCCAGGCCGAGCGGCTGATGACGCTGCGCGGTCTGCTCAAGTTCCGCGGGGACCGGACTCCGATCGCGATCGAGGAGGTCGAGCCGGTCTCGGAGATCGTCAAGCGGTTCTCCACCGGTGCCATGAGCTACGGCTCCATCAGCCTGGAGGCGCACCAGACGCTGGCGATCGCCATGAACCGGCTCGGCGGCAAGTCCAACACCGGTGAGGGTGGCGAGGACCGGGACCGGTTGTACGACCCGGAGCGTCGCAGCGCGGTCAAGCAAGTGGCGTCCGGCCGGTTCGGGGTCACGTCGGACTACCTGACCAATGCCAGCGACATCCAGATCAAGATGGCCCAGGGCGCCAAGCCCGGCGAGGGTGGCCAGCTGCCCGGCCAGAAGGTCTACCCCTGGGTGGCCAAGACCCGGCACTCGACCCCCGGTGTCGGTCTCATCTCCCCGCCGCCGCACCACGACATCTACTCGATCGAGGATCTCAAGCAGCTCATCCACGACCTGAAATGCGCCAACCCGTCCGCCCGGGTGCATGTCAAGCTGGTCGCCGAGGTGGGGGTCGGCACGGTAGCGGCCGGGGTGTCCAAAGCCAAGGCGGACGTGGTCCTGATCTCCGGCCACGATGGCGGGACCGGAGCGGCGCCGTTGACCTCGCTCAAGCATGCCGGCGGCCCCTGGGAGCTCGGTCTGGCCGAGACGCAGCAGACGTTGTTGATCAACGGCTTGCGGGATCGGATCGTGGTGCAGGTCGACGGCCAGCTGAAGACCGGTCGTGATGTGATCATCGGTGCCCTGCTGGGAGCCGAGGAGTTCGGCTTCGCCACCGCGCCGCTGGTGGTCAGTGGCTGCATCATGATGCGGGTCTGCCACCTCGACACCTGCCCGGTCGGCGTCGCCACCCAGAACACCGAGCTGCGAGCCAACTTCTCCGGCAAGCCGGAGTTCGTGATCAACTTCTTCGAGTTCATCGCCGAGGAAGTGCGTGAACACCTTGCGGCGTTGGGATTCCGTACGTTGGCCGAGGCCGTAGGCCACGTCGAGGTGCTGGAGACCGAGCAAGCAGTCTCGCACTGGAAGGCGCACGGCCTGGACCTGCGGCCGATGCTGTACCAGCCCGAGCTGCCGGCGGGCACGCCGTTGCACAACGTGACCACCCAAGACCATGGACTGGCGTTGTCGCTGGACCAGGAGCTGATCAAGATCTGCCAGCCGGCATTGACCGGCGGTGAGCCGGTGCGGGCTTCGATCAAGATCAGGAACGTCAACCGTACGGTGGGCACCATCTTGGGCCACGAGGTGACCAAGGCGACCCAGGGCGAGGGGTTCCCCGATGGGACGATCGACCTCACCTTCACGGGTTCGGCTGGTCAGAGCTTCGGCGCGTTCCTGCCCGCGGGTATGACGTTGCGGCTCGAAGGCGACGCCAATGACTATCTTGGTAAGGGGTTGTCCGGTGGCCGGCTGGTGGTGCGGCCCGACCGCCAGGCCGGGTTTGCGGCGCAGCACAACATCATTGCCGGCAACGTGATCGGCTACGGCGCCACCTCCGGTGAGATCTTCATCCGGGGACAGGTGGGGGAGCGGTTCTGTGTCCGCAACTCCGGCGCCACCGCGGTGGTCGAAGGCACGGGTGACCATGCTCTGGAGTACATGACCGGTGGCCTGGTGGCCGTGCTCGGCCAGACCGGCCGCAACATCGCCGCGGGCATGTCGGGCGGCATCGGCTACTTCCTCGACATCGATTCCCAGCGGTTGAACTCCGACATGGTCGACGCGCTGGAGCCGAGCGACGCTGACCTGGAGCTGCTGGCGAAGTTGATCACGCGGCACGGCGAGGAAACCGGCTCCGAGGTGGCCGCGGATCTGTTGCAGGACTGGGATCAGGCGAAGACGAGGTTCACCAAGGTGTTGCCGCGGGACTACGCCCGAGTCGTTGCGGCCCGCGAGCTGGCGCTCAGCGAGGGATTGGACGAAGCGACCACCACGACGAGGATGATGGAGGCCGCTCATGGCTGACCCGCGGGGTTTCATGACCACGCCGCGTGAGGTGGCCGACCGGCGCCCGGTGGCCGAACGCATCCGCGACTGGCAGGAGGTCTATCCCGGTACGCCCGGGCGGGCCCTGCTCCCGATCATCTCGGCGCAGGCGGGCCGCTGCATGGACTGTGGCATCCCCTTCTGTCACACCGGTTGCCCGCTGGGCAACCTGATTCCGGAATGGAATGACCTGGTCTGGCGCAACGACTGGGATGAGGCGTTGGAGCGGCTGCACGCCACCAACAACTTCCCGGAGTTCACCGGACGGCTGTGCCCGGCACCGTGCGAGACCGCCTGCGTGGTGGCGATCAACCAGGAGGCGGTCACCATCAAGAACGTTGAGGTGGCCATCATCGACAAAGCCTGGGACGAGCGCCGCGTGAAGCCGCAGCCGCCGGAGTGGCACACCGGCAAGACGATCGCCGTGATCGGTTCCGGACCGGCGGGGCTGGCCGTCGCCCAGCAGCTGACGCGGGCCGGTCACACGGTGGCGGTGTTCGAACGCTCCGAGGAGCCGGGCGGTCTGTTGCGCTTCGGCATCCCCGAGTTCAAGATGGAGAAGTACGTCCTCGATCGTCGGATCCGGCAGATGAAGGATGAAGGCACCAACTTCCGTTGCGGGGTTGAGGTGGGGCGATCGGTGACCGGGCAGCAGCTCCGGGCGCGCTACGACGCGGTGGTGCTCGCCATCGGATCCACCATCGGTCGGGATCTGCCGGTCCCGGGCCGGGAGCTGAACGGCATCCACCAGTCGATGGAGTTCCTGCCCCAGGCCAACCGGGTGGCCCGGGGCCGCCCGGTGGAGAACCAGATCACGGCGACCGGCAAGAACGTGGTGATCATCGGCGGCGGCGACACCGGGGCCGACTGCCTGGGCACGTCCATTCGCCAGCAAGCGAAGTCGGTCACCCAGCTGGAGATCATGCCCACGCCGCCGGACGGGCGGCCGGAGAACCAGCCCTGGCCGACCTACCCCATGACGTACCGGGTGTCGTCGGCCCACGAGGAGTCGGGGGAGCGGGTCTACTCCGTCTCCACCTCGGCCTTCCTCGGCGACGAGGACGGCAACGTGCGGGCGCTCCAGCTGTCGGAGGTGGTCTTCGAGAAGGGCAAGGTGACCCCGACCGCGGGGACCGAGCGTGAGATCCCGGCCGAGCTGGTGCTCCTGGCGATGGGGTTTGTGGGACCCGAGGCCGACAGCGTCGTCGCTCAGCTGGGAGTGTCGTTGGACGAACGCGGGAATGTCGCTCGGGACAAGAACTACGCCACGGACGTGGACGGGGTGTTCGTCTGCGGCGATGCCGGCCGCGGGCAGTCATTGATCGTCTGGGCGATTGCCGAGGGTCGGGCGTGTGCGGCCGGGGTGGATGAGTATCTGTCCGGCTCGACCAAGCTGCCCAAGCCCATCCCGCCGACGGCTCGTCAGATGATGGTGTAAGGGGGTTCTAGTCAGTCGATCGCTGAAAAGTGTCAGTGGCTCGGTTTCAAGTGAAGGTGTGTTCGATTACGAGATTGCTGAGCTTGACTCCAGCGCGGCCGCGGCGCTGGTTTCAGAGACGCACCGCCTCGTGCTTCAACAAGAGTCACTGCGGCTGAGGTTGGCGGCTCACTGGGCGGATCTGCACCATCCCGATTCGGTCCTGACCTTGGACAACCGTCCGCCCGGCGGGGAGCGGGCCGTGCCGCTCGGGGGGATCGGCACTCCTGAGGTGCTGGAGTTCGCCGCCGCCGAGTTCGGGCGCGGCGAGAGACCACGAGCGGTGTCGCCCGGTCGCTGATGGCCGACGCCTTGGACCTCCGGCACCGGTTGCCGCAGCTCTGGGAACGGGTGCTCAACGGCCGGGTTCGGGTCTGGCGCGCCCGCAAGGTGGCGCAGGAGACCCGGCACCCCAGTCGGAATGCCGCGGCCCATGTCGACCAAGCCGTGGCGGGTTCGATCGCGCTGCTGCCGTGGAACCGATTCGAGACGCTGCTGCAGGCCAAGATCATCGAGGCTGATCCGGCGGCGGCCGAGGCGCAGGCCAAGATCTTCGAAGCCGAGCGCTTCGTACGGGCCGGGACGCAGCGTGGCGGGCTCAAACTGCTGGTCGCGCGCTAACGCTGGCGATGTCATCTGGTTCATGGCCACGGTGAACCGGATGGCCGAGATTCTTCGCATGCAGGGCGACCTGGATTCCGCGGATGTACGCCGGTCTCGGGCTATCGGTATCCTGAGCCAGCCCGCCCGGGCGGTTCAGTTGTTATGGGACTTCCGTGATGAGCAGCATCCGGGTGCACCGGCGCCCACCGCTGTCGAACCTGTCGTGAACGAGCGATATGTCGAGCGCGACCTGCTCACGGTCGATGATGCCGCTGGAGACTCGCAGCAGCTTGACGGTGACGGGTTTGGGGGCGAGCCCGACGGGGATCGCGAGTCACCCGCGCATTCCGCCTGGACCCTCATTGCGCGGGTGGCTGATCCGGCCGCGCTGCGACCGAAAGTGACCCTGTACGTCCACATCAGCCAGGAGGCGCTGCTCGGTCATCTGTGCAGTCCCACCGGCGGCGGCGTCGCACGCTTCGAGGGAGTCGGCCGGTCACGCTGGAGCAGGTACGACGCTTCCTTGGTCAGACCGACTGCCAGGTGAGCGTCCAGCCGGTGATCGAGATTTCGGAGTTGCCACCGACCGACGCGTACGAGATCCGGCGCCGGATCCGGGAAGCGATCTTCTTGCAGATGCCGGCCAGTTGCTTCCCCTACGGCGCTACCACTGGCCGAAGGATGGATCTCGACCACACCCGGCCCTATCGACCGCCGAGTCATGGCGGGCCGCCGGGCGAGACCGCGTTACACAACCTGGGACCGCTCAGCCGCAGCGACCACCGGCTCAAGACCCACAGCCGCTGGCGGGTCCGACAGCCGACTCCCGGCGGCTATCTGTGGCGGTCGCCGCACGACGCGTACTTCCTCGTTACCAATGCTGGCACGCTCAACCTGGGTGACGACGCGTTCGGCCGAACAGTCTGGCGCGCGGCGACGGCTCCGATCAACTCTAAAAGGAAGGAGCGGCCGTTATCGACCAGAGCTTGGCCGACCCGGGGTCGGCTGCCGGCGACGAGCCGACGACTCCAACATCAACACGCGATGTGCTGACTAGCCGAGTCACAGCGTGGTGACACGTGAAGCGTTGAACCGATACCCCCGGCGTACAACCGTGGTAATCAGACCGGGGACATCGAGGGAACGTCGGAGCCGGCTCAGCGCGACCTCCAGGGCGTGGTCGTCCAGGTGCTCGGGAAGCTGGGAGGTGAGTTCCGAACGCGACACGACCGATTCACTTGCCGCCAGGGCCTTGAACAGCGCCAGCGCGTTGGGGCCTAGCACCACCGCGCGATCGCCCACTTCGACGACGCGCCCGCGCCTCGGCAACGGCGCAAACCTACAAGATGATCCCCGCCATCTTCCACGCCAAGGCCCAGCTCGAGGTCGGTTCGGGCCGGGACCTGGCGGCCGTCGACGCCGTCGCCACCGCCGGGCGGGGGCGTTGATCGGACTCGCCGGTGCCATCGGGGCCTTCGGTGGCGTGCTGGTCCACCTTGCCTTCCGACAGTCGTTCCTGACGCTCGAGAACGGCGACGGGGCCTACCTGGCCTTCCTCGCCTTCTATGGGCTCTGCTTCGCCGTGACCTGGGTCGTGGTCATCCGCCGGCACGAAGGTCGACTCGAGGGGGTCTGACCGGCGCGAATGTGACGATAGGCGGGTGACCACCTACGTCGCCTTCCTGCGCGGGATCAATCTCGGCCCCCGCAACAAGATCGCCATGCCGGCCCTGCGGGAGCTGGCCACCGCACTGGGCTATTCCAACGTCGCCACGTACATCAACAGTGGCAACCTGATCCTGCACTCGCGCAAGCAGGCTGCCACCATCGAGCGGGAGATCGCCGCAGCGATCTCGGATACCTTCGGCTTGGCCATCGATGTCGCGGTCCGTACGCTCCCGCAGCTGGAGGCGGTCTTGGCCAACAACCCCTACCCCGAGGGGAATCCGAGCCAGGTGACGGTCGCTTTCCTGATGGAGCCGGCGGGGGCGACGGGTCAGGAGAAGGTGGCGTCCTTGGCGACCGCCAACGAGCCGCACTGCTTCGCCGGCCGGGACGTCTACGTGCACTATGCCGACGGCATCGGCAACAGCGTGTTGGCCGAGAAGTTCAGCGCCACCGTCGGGGTCAGCGCCACCGTACGCAACATCCGGACCGTCGGAAAGGTCGTCGAGCTGGCTGTGCGCCTCACCGCTGCCCCAGGATCTCCCTCTGAACCCGCCGGTGGCGAGTCGTAGCCAACCGCTGTCGGCCGGGACGATTAGTGTGGTCCTTTGCTGACCTTCCCCGCAGCATTGCCCTGGACGCCTCGGACGAAGTCATCGAGGCGGGTCGTGAGTTCGAAGGTTTCGGAGGTAAGACGGGAACATGTCGGCCAGCAGCTCATCCAGCGACCTCGTCCGGAGTGACTCTTTCGTCCACCTGCACGTGCACTCCGAGTACTCGATGCTCGACGGGGCGGCGCGGGTCTCCGACCTGTTCAAAGGCTGCGAAGAGATGGGTATGCCTGCGGTAGCGGTCACCGACCACGGCAACCTGTTCGGGGCGTACGACTTCTACCGGCAGTCCAAGCCGACGGCGGTGAAGCCGATCATCGGCCTCGAGGCCTACCTGACGCCCAAAACTCACCGTTCGGAGCGCAAGCGGGTCCGCTGGGGCGACGGCGGCCGCGACGACGTGTCCGGCGGCGGCGCCTTCACCCACCTGACCTTGCTGTCGGAAACCACCTCCGGCATGCACAACCTGTTCCGGCTGGGCTCGCGAGCCTCGCTCGAGGGGTACTTCTACAAGCCCCGGATGGACCGCGAGCTGCTGGCCGAACATGCCAAGGGCCTGATCGCCACCACCGGGTGCCCTTCCGGTGAAGTGCAGACCTACCTGCGGCTCGGCCGGTACGCCGACGCCGTCGCCAGCGCGGCCGAATTCAAAGATCTTTTCGGCGCCGAGAACTACTACGTCGAGCTGATGGACCACGGGCTTTCGATCGAGGCCCGGGTGCGCCACGACCTGCTCAAGATTGCGCGTGACCTGCACCTGCCGCTGGTAGCCACCAATGACCTGCACTACGCCTCCCAAGACGACGCCGCGAGCCACGAGGTGCTGCTCTGCGTCCAGACCGGCGCCACCATGGCCGACGGCAACCGCTTCAAGTTAGACGGTGACAGCTACTACCTGAAGTCGCCGGCGGAGATGCGCGCCCTGTTCGCCGAACTTCCGGAGGCCTGCGACAACACGTTGGCCATCGCCGAGCGCTGCTCGGTCGACTTCACCGAGGGCAGCGGCACCTTCATGCCGCGCTACCCCTGCCCGCCGGGAGAGAACGAGGACTCCTGGTTCGTGCACGAGGTTGAGGCCGGGCTGCGGGTCCGCTACCCCGATGGCATCACCGAAGCCGTACGAGCCCGAGCCGCCTTTGAGACCGACGTCATCTTGTCAATGGGGTTCGCCGGCTACTTCCTGGTGGTCGCCGACTTCATCAACTGGGCCAAGGAGAATGGCATTCGGGTCGGCCCCGGCCGCGGGTCGGGCGCGGGCTCGATCGCGGCGTACGCGATGCGGATCACCGACCTCGACCCGCTGGTGCACGGCTTGCTCTTCGAGCGCTTCCTCAACCCCGAGCGGGTCTCGATGCCGGACTTCGACATCGACTTCGACGAGCGTCGGCGTGGTGAGGTCATTCACTATGTGACGCAGAAGTACGGCGACGACCGGGTCTCCCAGATCGTCACCTACGGCACCATCAAGGCCAAACAGGCGGTCAAGGACGCGTCCCGGGTACTCGGCTATCCCTTTTCGGTGGGCGAGCGGATCACCAAGGCGATGCCGGCCCCGGTGATGGGCAAGGACGTGCCGCTGTCCAAGCTCTTCGACCAGACCCACGGCCGGTATGCCGAAGGTGGGGAGTTTCGCAGCTTGTACAGCTCTGACGCCGAGGTGAAGACGGTGGTCGACACCGCGGTCGGGCTCGAGGGGCTGAAGCGGCAATGGGGGGTGCACGCCGCGGGGGTGATCATGTCCAGCGAGCCGCTGATCGACATCATCCCGATCATGAAGCGAGAGCAGGACGGCGCCATCATCACCCAGTTCGACTACCCCACGTGCGAGGCGCTGGGCCTGATCAAGATGGACTTCCTCGGCCTGCGCAACCTGACGGTCCTCGACGACGCGGTCGCCAACATCACCCTCAACCGCGGCATCGACCTGGTGCTCGAGGATCTGACGCTGGACAACGCCAAGACCTACGAGCTGCTGGCCCGGGGCGACACCCTGGGGGTGTTCCAGCTCGACGGTGGACCGATGCGCCAGCTGCTGCGGAGCATGCGCCCCGACAGCTTCGCCGACATCTCGGCCGTGCTCGCCCTGTACCGTCCGGGCCCGATGGGAGCGGACTCACACAACAAGTACGCGCGCCGCAAGACCGGACGCGAACAGGTCGTCGCGATCCATCCCGAGCTGGAGGAGCCGCTGGCGGAGATCCTGGGTGAGACGTACGGGCTGATCGTCTACCAGGAGCAGGTCCTGCAGATCGCCCGGAAGGTCGCCGGCTACTCCCTCGGCAACGCCGACCTGCTGCGCAAGGCGATGGGTAAGAAGAAGAAGGAGGTGCTGGACGCCGAGTACGTCGGCTTCGAGGCCGGGATGGTGACCAACGGGTTCAGCAGCGGGGCGGTCAAAACCCTGTGGGACATCTTGGTGCCCTTCTCCGACTACGCCTTCAACCGGGCCCACACGGCGGCGTACGGGATGGTGTCGTACTGGACTGCCTACCTCAAGGCTAACTTCCCGGCCGAGTTCATGGCCGCGCTGCTGACGTCGGTGCAGGACGACAAGGACAAGATCGCGATCTATCTGTCGGAGTGCCGGCGGATGGGTATCCAGGTGCTGCCGCCGGACGTGAACGAGTCCGCGGCCAACTTCACCCCGGTCGGGACCGACATTCGTTTCGGGCTCACCGCGGTCCGCAACGTCGGGTCCAACGTGGTCGACGGCATCGTCGCCGCCCGCGAGGAACGCGGCAAGGCGGTCAGCTTCCACGGCTTCCTCGACGCTGTACCGCTGGTGGTGTGCAACAAACGCGTCATCGAGTCCTTGATCAAGGCCGGGGCGTTCGAGTCGATGGGGCACACCCGCCGCGGCCTGATGAGCGAATTCGAACGGGCCGTTGACGGGGTGCTCGACCTGAAGCGCAACGAGGCCCATGGTCAAGACGACCTGTTCGGCGACGGTCTTTTCGGGGATGGGGGCGAGACCGACCCGGTGCTGGTCGGCAGCGTGCCGGACCTGCCCGAGTGGGACAAGCGGACCAAGCTGGCATTCGAGCGGGACATGCTCGGCCTCTATGTCAGCGACCACCCGTTGCAGGGCCTCGAGCACATTCTGGTCGCCGAACGCGATGTCAGCATCGGCGAGCTGCTGACCGATGAGACGCCGCGCGAGGGCTTGGTGACGGTGGCCGGGATGATCACGCAGGTGACGCGCAAAACCACCAAGCGCGGTGACATCTGGGCCCTGATCACCGTCGAGGATCTGGAGGCCTCGATCGAGGTCCGGCTGTTTCCCAAGGCCTACGATCTGGTGTCGACGGTGCTGGCGACTGACACGGTGGTGCGGGTGAAGGGCCGGATCAAGGTCGAGGACGACTCGGTGACCCTGAACGGCCAAGAGCTCACCCTGCCTGACATCACCGACGCGCCGAGCGGGCCGGTGGTGATCTCGCTCCCGGCCATTCGCTGCACCCCGCCGGTGGTGCAGCAGCTGCGCGAGGTGCTGACCGCACACCCGGGGATGACCGAGGTGCAGCTGCGGTTGCAGTCCTCGAGCAAGACCACCGTGATGAAGCTGGACCAAGGTCTCCGCGTCACGGCGTCGCCGCCACTGATGGCCGATCTGAAGGCGCTGCTGGGACCCTCATGTCTGGCGTCGTAGCGGTCGATTCGCGGCGCCGGGCGGCGCTGATCGCCGCTGGCCGAGTGGCCTGCTTCCTTCTGTTCGCCTTGGGCATCGGCGGTCTGGCCGGTCTGCTGTGGTGGCGCATCGTCGACCTGCCGGGCTATGCGGTGGACGCCAACGGTTTGGCCGCGACCAGCGAACGGGGGTTGGCGGAGTTCTTCGGTCCGGACGCCTGGTTCGCGGCCATCGGGCTATTCATCGGCGTCGGGTTGGGAGTCCTCGCCTGGCGATGGTTCCGCGACCTGGGGTGGCCGGTGGCCCTGGTCGCGGTCATCGGCGCGTTGGGGGCCGCGTTGATCTGCTGGGCGCTCGGCTACCAGCTCGGTCCGGACGATTTCGAAGGCCGACTGGCGGCGGCCAACCCCGGGGACATCGTGGCGATCCAGCTCACGCTGCGCGCCAAGGCATCCTTGATCGTCTGGCCCTTCGCCGCCAGCATCCCGGTCCTGCTGGGCTCATCGCTGGGCCGTGAGGACGAGGAAACCACGCCGGCCAAGACCTGGCGCCGCCCCCTCCCTCGCCGCCATTCCGCCTGACCGCGGGCGACGCGATACCGATCCCATGACCTCGTCAGGCCGCGGCGATCCTGCTGCTGGTCGTCGAGGCCGTGCAGATCACGCTGCTGACCTCCTACCTGTTTCGACTTCCCCGGTCGGCTTGAGGGTGGGCGGTTGCTGTCAACTTCAGGTCAGCAGCCGCAACAGGGCGGTGACTCCGATGGCGACCAGGAAGACGACCAAGAACCCGCGTTTCAGTAGCAGCGCCACCACGGCGGCCGCCACGCCCACCAGCGGGCGCCAGTCCACTGCAAAACGCCCGCCGCCATCGAACAGCTGTACGGCGACCAACGCCGCCAGCATGGCCACCGGCAAGAACCCGGCGACGCGCTGGACCCGCTCGTTGGCCAGCACCGACTCGGGCAAGGAGATCCCGGCGAGTTTGAGCAGGTACGTGCCCATGGCGGCGATGATCAGCGCCACCCAGAGCGCGGTCATGCCTGACCCGCTGGCGGCTCGGCGCTCCGACGGCGGGGCAGCAGGCCCGCCGTGAGGGCCACCCCGGCCGCGGCGATCACCGGTACGCCGGCGGGCGCGATCGGCACCAGGGCCAGCGCGACTCCGGCCCCGCCGAGAGCGACCCAGCGGGCCTGAACCCGCTTCAGACCCGGCCAGAGCAGCGCTAGATACACCGCGGGCGCCGCCGCATCGAGACCGAGCGCTATCGGGTCGATGGCGTTCCCGACCAGTGCGCCCGCCAGGCTGCCGAGCTGCCAGAGAGAGAACAGGATCAGCCCGGTGGCCCAGAACGCATACTTCTTGGCCCGCGGGCTCTCCTGCGCGACCGCCATCGCCGTGGTCTCGTCGATGACGAAGTGGGCGGTCCACAGCCTGGCCAGCCCGTGCGGCCGCAGCACCTGCGTCATCGGCACGCCGTAGAAGGGGTTTCGGACGCCGAGCAACAGCGCCGCCGGGACCGCGGCGAAGGGGGAGCCACCGGCCATCGCCACCCCCACGAAGGCAAACTGGGATGCGCCAGAGAACATCACCAGGCTCAGCACCATGGTCTGGGCGACACTCAGGCCCGAGCTGACCGACACCGCAGCGAACGCCATGCCGAATGCGCCGGCGTACAACCCGATACCGATGGCCGTCCGGAGGATGGCCACCCGTTCGGGAAGCGAGTGGTCGGTTGACGCTTCAGGCTTCACGCGGATCACCGCAAGACCGTCACGATCTGGACCAGCACGGGCGCAACGATCAAAGCGGGCAGCAGGTTGCCGACTGGCACCATTTTGAGGCGCAGCAGACGCAACCCGACCCCCAGCAGCATCAGGCCGCCGGCGGCCGTGATGGCGGCGAGATGAGCCTCCGGCAGGAAGTCTCCGAGGGCGAAGCCAACCAGGGTCAAGGCACCTTGGATCACCGCGACCGCGACGGCCGAGGCCATCACGCCGAGGCCGAGCGAAGCCGCGAAGGCGATCGCCGCGAAGCCGTCCAGGACAGCTTTCAAGATCAACTGGTCGGCCCCGAGTCCCAGCCCATCCGACAGTGATCCGAGGATGGTCAGTGGCCCGACGCAGAAAACCAAGGACGCCGTCACGAACCCTTCGATGAATCTCAGCCGCGCCGCATGCTCGATCGAATGGTGGTCGTCGGCGTCGGGCCGTTCCGTCGACTCGGCTGTCTGCGATCGGGTCAGCCGGGCCCGCAACCAACCGCCGAAGCCTTCCAGCCGCCGCTCGATGTCGATCAGGGAGCCGAGGATGCCGCCGATCAGCAACGCACCTAACACGATCAGCACCGGGGCACTGGGACCGACCGCGTCACTCAGCACCGCCGCCGTGACCTCCAGGGCCGACAGACCGCCGATCAGCAGGGTGACCAGCCCCAGGGCGTCGGTGACGGTTTCCCGGGTGCGTTGGGGCAGTCGATGTCCGAGCAGCATTCCCAGGCCTGACCCGACGATGACGGTGGCAACGTTCACCGCGGTGCCGAAGCCCGGAAACATGGTTGACCCTTTCGTTGTAGTCCCTGATCGCTCCGACCGCTGGATTCTGCCAGAGCGGGTGCGGAGGCTGCGCTGGCGGTGAGATATCCGCAGGCCCGGTGGTCCGGCCTCCGTAGACTTCCCCCGTGCTTCGCGTGATCGATATTCGTGGCCGGGCGGCGGCCGGGGAACGGCTGGACTATGCCGCCATCGTCCCCCGCGCCGACTTCGACGTGGAGGCGGCGGTGCATGAGGTCCGCCCCATCTGCGACGACGTCGCCCTGCGGGGCGTCGACGCCCTCGCCAAATGGTCAGAACAGTTCGACCACGTCGTCCCCCCGCACTTCCGGGTCCCCGCCGTGGAGCTGACCCGCGCCGCCGCGGCGCTCGACCCGGAGATCCGGGCCGCCTTCGAGGAGTCCATCCGGCGCCGGCGGATGGTCAGCGAAGCCGAGCTGGGAGACCGTACGGTCGACGTCACCGTGGCCGAGGGTGCCCTGGTCAGCCAGCGGATGATCCCGGTCAACCGGGTGGGCTTGTATGTCCCCGGCGGGTTGGCACCGTTGGCCTCGAGCGTGATCATGAACGTCGTGCCGGCCCAAGTGGCGGGCGTGGCCTCGATCGCTATCACCTCGCCACCGCAGCGGGAGTTCAGCGGTCTGCCGCATCCGAACATCCTCGCGCTCTGCGCGATGCTCGGGGTGGACGAGGTCTACGCGGTGGGCGGCGCCCAAGCCATCGCAATGTTCGCCCACGGCGTCCCTGATCTGTGCCCGCGGGTCGACCTGATCACCGGCCCCGGCAACATCTACGTCGTCGCCGCCAAGCGCCTGCTCAAGGGCAAGGTCAACATCGACTCCGAGGCGGGACCGACCGAGATCGCGATCTTGGCTGATCATTCGGCTCACCCGGTGCACGTGGCCGCCGACCTGATCTCCCAGGCCGAGCACGATCCGGCGGCGGCGGCGGTGCTGGTCACCGATTCGCCCGGCCTGGCCGAGGCGGTGGCGGCCGAGATCGAGTCCCAGCTCCCCGAGACCAAGCACGTGGAACGGATCTGTTCGGCCCTGACCGGACCGCAGTCCGCGGTGGTGCTGGTGGACGACACCGCGCAGGGCCTGGCCGTGGTGGACGCGTACGCCGCCGAGCACCTGGAGATCCACACCGTCGACGCCGCCGCGCTGGCCGCTCGGGTCGCCAACGCGGGCGCGATCTTCGTGGGCGGCTGGTCGCCGGTGTCGTTGGGTGACTACTGCGCCGGGAGCACGCACGTGCTGCCGACCGCGGGCTGCGCCTGCCACTCATCCGGCCTCAACGTGAAGAGCTTCCTCAAGGCCGTCCACGTGATCACCTACTCCCAGGACGCGCTGGCCGAGGTGGCTCGGCACGTCGAGGTGTTCGCCGAGGCCGAGGACCTGCCGGCCCACGGGGCTGCGGTATCACGCCGGTTTCGGCCGGCATGAGTGCGGCTACTGCCTCGCCGGCCCTGGCTGATCTGCCGTTGCGACCAGAGCTGGTGGGGGAGACCCCGTACGGCGCTCCGCAGCTGGATGTGCGGGTCTGTCTCAACGTCAACGAGAACCCGTACCCGCCCAGCGAGGAGGTGGTGGCCGAGATCGCCGCCGCCGCCGCGGTGGCCGCGCGCGGACTGAACCGCTACCCGGAGCGGGATGCGCTCGCCCTGCGCGCGGATCTGGCCGGCTATCTCGGGCATGGCCTGGACGCGACGCAGATCTGGGCCGCCAACGGCAGCAACGAGGTGATGTTGCACGTACTGCAGGCCTTCGGTGGACCGGGCCGCACGGTGCTGTCCTTCGCACCGACGTACTCGATGTACCCCGAGTACGCGCGCGACACCCACACCGGCTGGCTCACCTACCCGCGCCGCGAGGACTTCACCATTGATGCCGACGGTGCGGTGGCGGCGATCCGTGAGCAGCAACCCGATGTGATCTTCGTGACCAGTCCGAACAACCCCACCGGCACCGCCGTATCTGCGCACACCGTGATGGCGATCTGCGACGCCGCGCCGGGCGTGGTCGTAGTGGATGAGGCGTACTACGAGTTCGCCCGCACCGGGACCCCGAGCGCTTTAGACCTGCTGCCGCGGTATCCCCGACTCGCTGTCAGCCGCACCATGTCCAAGGCGTTTGCCTTTGCCGGGGGGCGGCTGGGCTATCTCGCGGCGGCGCCGGCCTTCGTGGATGCCCTCCGCATCGTCCGGTTGCCTTATCACCTGTCAGCCCTGACCCAGGCGGTCGCCCGAGTGGCGCTGGCCCATGCGCCGGAGATGTTGGCTGCCGTTGGCCAGCTGCGGCTCGCCCGCGACGATCTGGCCGCCTGGCTGGGCCAACAGGGCCTGACGGTGGCGGCGTCGGACGCCAACTTCGTCTTGTTCGGGCGGTTTGCTGACCGGCACACGGTCTGGCAGCAGCTGCTCGACCGCGGCGTGCTGATCCGCGAGACCGGGCCCGAGGGCTGGCTGCGGGTGTCCGCCGGCACGCCGCAGGAGATGATCATGTTCAAGGACGCGCTGAGCGCGGTGTTGGAAGGTGAGGGCGGATGACGGAGCAGGCCCATCGAAAGGCGCAGCTGGAGCGAGTCACGTCGGAGTCGACGGTGCGCGTCCGCCTCGACCTCGACGGCACCGGTCGGGCCACGATCAACACCGGCGTCGGGTTCTACGACCACATGCTCACCGCGCTGGCCAAGCACTCGCTGTTCGACCTCGAGGTCGAGAGCGTCGGCGACACTTACATCGACGCGCACCACACCGTCGAGGACACCGCCATCGTTCTCGGGCAAGCGATCCGGCAGGCGCTCGGCGACAAGCTGGGGATCCGGCGGTTCGCGGATGCGCTGGTGCCGTTGGACGAGGCGCTGGCCCAGGCCGTGGTCGACATCTCTGGCCGGCCCTACTGCGTGCACACCGGCGAGCCGGTCGGCCAGGAGTACGCCCTCATCGGCGGCGGCCCGGCCACTCCCGCCGCCCGCGAACGGGGCGAGGTCGCGGGACCGGCCTATCCGGGTTCTCTGACGCGCCATGTGATGGAGACGGTCGCCTTCCACGCCCACATCTGCCTGCACCTGACCGTGATCGCCGGGCGGGACCCGCACCACATTGTGGAGGCGCAGTTCAAGGCACTCGCCCGGGCGCTGCGGGACGCCGTCACCCGAGACCCTCGGGTGGACGGCGTACCCAGCACCAAGGGCGCCCTGTGACCGACGCCGTCCGACCAGCGCCCAAACACGTGGTGGTGCTCGACTACGGGTCCGGCAACCTCCGATCGGCCGAGCGGGCCGTCGCTCGTACCGGGGTCGACGTCACGGTGACCCTTGATCGCGACCAGGCGCTCGCAGCCGACGGGCTGGTGGTGCCCGGAGTCGGTGCGTTCGCGGCGTGCATGGCCGGCCTCACCGACGTCGGCGGGCAGGGCATCATTGCCGCGCGGGTGGCGCAGGGTCGGCCGGTGCTGGCCATCTGCGTTGGCCACCAGGTGCTGTTCGAGGCCGGCATCGAACACGGTTTGCGGGCCGACGGCTGCGGGATCTGGCCGGGTCTGGTCGAGCAGATCCACGCCCAACGGCTGCCGCACATGGGCTGGAACAACGTGCAGCCGGGGACCGGCAGCGGGCTGTTCGCGGGGATCGAGTCCGAACGCTTCTACTTCGTCCACTCCTACGCCGTCCGCGAGCTGCCCGAGAAGCCCGGACGCACGATCAGCTGGGCCGAGCACGGCGGCGACCGGTTC
>JAABUN010004417.1_pt1 | contig 19240 bp, 15 predicted proteins | sample 5559311 | NCBI WGS metagenome assembly JAABUN01 (sample SAMN10711877, study PRJNA513370) | rock metagenome | isolation source: Antarctica rocks | place: Antarctica: Victoria Land, Siegfried Peak sud | reverse complement strand
TGATCGACACCCGCCTGATCGCCGACTCGGCGGCCGCCTCACCGCGAGACGCGCACGAGAACAACGTGATCGGCACCATGAACATCCTGGCGGCCTGCTCGGGCGGCGGGCGCGATCCCAACCCCGTACGCAAGGTGATCTTCAAGTCGAGCGCGCACTACTACGGTGCCGAGCGCGACGATCCCGCATTCTTCACCGAGGGCATGCAGCGCCCGCATGCGCCCACCACTCGCATCGAGCGCGACATCGTCGAGGCAGAGCGCGCGGTCCGGTCCTTCGGTGACCGCAACGCCGGTATCTCGGTGACCGTGCTGCGCTTCGTCAACGCCCTCGGGCCGGGGATCCGCAGCTCGCACACCTCGCTCTTCTCGCTCCCGGTCGTGCCCTCCATCCTCGGCTTCGATCCCCGATATCAATTCATCCACGAAGAGGACATCGTCGGAGTTCTCGCCCATGCGGTTCGCGAGGACCTCAACGGGACATACAACGCGGCCGGCGACGGGGTGCTCGCCCTCTCCGAGGTCGCCGGCCTCCTGGGCAAGCCGCTCGTCCCCATCCTGCCGCCGTGGGGAACGCGCCTGGCCGCCATGCCGCTGCGCCGTGTCGGCCTCCGGGTCCCCGACGAGGTGCTCCACCAGCTGCGCTTCGGTCGCGGCGTGGACAACCGCAAGCTGAAGGCCTCGGGTTACCGCCTGCGCTTCACGTCGCGGGAAGCCGTCGCCAGGCTGGCCGAGCACTTGAGAGTGGCGGCCGTCACCTCCTCGCAGGCCGAGCCCTACCGGTACGAACGCGAGGTGGAGGCGTTTCTGCGCTGGAGTCCCAGCGTCCGCAACGCCACACCGCATGAGCTCGACCGCTACGGCCCGGACGAGCTCGCGCGCCTGGCGCGGCTGCTCCAACAGGTGGCCGACGAGCGCGAGCGCGCCACGCGGTGACGTCGCGAGGCCTGATCGTCCCCTGGGGGGCGAAACCTGGGCCCTCCGGGCAAGCATGTAATCGGCAGGGGCGGTTGCAGTACTAGCCCTGCGTCGGAACACCTCCTACAGTTTCCTTCCGCAGTCGTCCGTTTTTCGTTCCCCTTATGCGCCTTCGTTCCATCGCCATTCTCGTCGGCCTGCTGGTCGCGTCTCTCCTGGCCGCGGCCGGGGGTGTGTACGCCTATGACTCGAGCCGGTCGGACGTCATCGCCAAGGGCGTCAGGGTCTCAGGCGTCGACGTGGGCGAGATGAAGCCCCGCGAGGCGCGAGCGGTGCTGCAGCGCACGTTGCTCCAGCCGCTTCGCAAGCCCGTGACGGTGCGCTACCGGGATCGGCGCTTCAAGCTGACGGCCTCGCAAGCACGCGTCGGCATCGATCTCGACGGGTCGGTCGACTCGGCCATGGCGCGCTCTCAAACCGGCAACATGTTCACGCGGACCGTGCGCGGCGTCCGCGGGGAGCGCCTCGCTGTCGAGGTGCCCGTCGAGGTCAAGTACTCCAAGGCAGCCGTCAAGCGCCTGGTCAAGCGCGTCAGCGACAAGCTCGACAAGCCTGCCCGCGATGCTGACGTCTCGTTCGCCGGGGGGCAGATCGAACGCAAGCCTTCAAGGACAGGGCGCGCTGTGCGCACCGCGGCGCTCCGCCGCCGTATCAATGCGGCGCTCCTCTCACTGGACGGCCCGCGGACCGTCAGAGTCCACACCCGCGTCGTGCGACCGAAGGTCTCGACGCAGAAGGTCGCCGCCAACTACCCCGCGGTCCTGATAGTCGACCGTGGATCCTTCAGGCTCACGCTCTATAAGAACCTCAAGCTGGCCAAGACCTACGGGATCGCGGTGGGACAGGTGGGCCTCGACACACCGGCCGGCGAGTACAAGATCCAGAACAAGGCGATCGACCCGGCCTGGAGCGTGCCCGACTCGGATTGGGCCGGCGACCTGGCCGGCCAGGTCATCCCGGGCGGCACGCCCGAGAATCCGCTCAAAGCCCGCTGGCTCGGAGTCTATGGCGGGGTCGGCATCCACGGGACCTCCGACGAGGGCTCCATCGGCTCCAACGCCTCTCACGGCTGTATCCGCATGCGTGTCGCGGAAGTCAAGGAGCTGTACGACGAGGTGCCGGTGGGCGCCCCGATCTACATCGCCTGACGTAGATCGCCGGTCCCCACGGCGACCGCAGGACACAACCTCCCTAGGCAGCGAAGGCCTTGATCTCGGCGACCTCGACTTCATGCCATCCCTGTTGCAGCAGCAGGGCTTGGTGATCGGAGTGGCGAAGGCAGAGCGTGCCGATGTACACGCCCCGCGTCTGCTTGCGCATCACCGCGTACCACATCGTGGTCGCATCGCCCGTGCCTTGGATGCGAAACCACGGCGGCGGCGGCGGGTCTGACTCGGGCGCGACACCGGCCTCGACGAGCTGTCGCTGGGTGGCGACCTGACCTGTGTCGGTGTGGATGAAGAACACGGCCATATCGGGGCGCGTCCAGGTTAGCGAGGCGTGGCGCTCCGAACTCGGTCGCTTCGACGCGGACCTGCACCGTCGAGGCGCCGCCGAGCGGACCCGCGGTGCCTACGGTGCCGACGTCGAGGAATTCGCCCGCTGGGCCACTGCGCTCGGCCTCTCGCCGACCCAGATCGGCTATCCCGTGCTCCGCCGCTACGCGGCCGCGCTCTCCGAGCGGCGGGCGGCTCCCGCGACCGTCGCCCGCAAGCTCGCCTCGCTGCGGGCCTTCTTTCGGACCCTGGTCGAGCACGGCGAGCTACGCGCGAATCCCGCCGACCTTATGGCGACGCCCAGGAAGCCGCGTCATCTGCCAGACGTCATGAAGCCCGAAGAGGTCGCGGCGCTGTTGGATCGCATTCCGACTACCACGCCGCTCGAGCTGCGTGACCGCGCCCTCTTCGAGCTCGCCTACGCCTGCGGCCTGAGGGCGGAGGAGCTCGTCAACCTCGATTTGCAGGCCGTGGACTTCGATGCGGAGCAGGTGCGAGTGGAAGGCAAGGGCGAAAAGACGCGCTTCGTCCCGGTGGGCGAGCCCGCACTTCGCGCCATGGCGCGCTACCTCGAGCGCGCCAGAGAGGCGCTCGCAGCGCCGGGAAGCGAGAAGACGGAGCCCGCGCTGTTTCTCTCCAAGTCGGGTCGGCGGCTCTCGACTTCTGACGTGCGCCGCCGCCTCAGGGTGTGGGCGCGCCTCGCCGCCGCTCAGGGCGCGGTCCACCCACACGCGCTGCGCCACTCCTTTGCGACCCACCTGCTCGAGGGCGGCGCCGATCTAAGAGCCATCCAGGAGCTCCTGGGACACGCCTCGATCAGTACCACCCAGATCTACACCCGTGTAGAGTCAGCAAGGTTACGATCAGCGTACGCACGCAGCCATCCACGCGCCTAGGCGGTGAAAGCGAATTCTGGAAACGAAGGTGAAAGCGATCGAGCTCAAGGAGCTCTGGCGCAGGTACAAGGTCGAGAAGTCGCCTCGCGCCCGCGAGCAGCTCGTCGTCGCCTACTCGCCGCTGGTCAAGTACGTCGCCGGGCGGATGTCGAGCGGCCTGCCCGCCCACGTCGAGGAAGCCGACCTCATCTCCTACGGCCTGGAGGGCTTGATCAATGCGATCGAGCGTTTCGACCTCGAGCGCGAGATCAAGTTCGAGACGTACGCGATCACGCGGGTCAAGGGCGCCATCATCGACGCCCTGCGGACGCTCGACTGGGTCCCGCGCTCCGTCCGCGCTCGCGCCCGGGAGATCGAGCGGGCGCACGGCCGGCTCGAGCACCGGCTGCACCGGACTCCGAGCGACGAGGAGATGGCCCTCGAGCTCGAGATCGGCGTCGACGAGTTCCAGGAATGGCTCATGCGGATCTCGAACTCCACCGTCGTGGCGCTCGACGAGCTGTGGTCGGTGTCGGACTCCTCCGGCGACCAGGTGTCCCTGCTCGACACACTCCACGACCCGGACGCCGCAGACCCACAGGCGCAGCTCGACGCCTCTGAACTCAAGGACCGCCTGGCGGACGCGATCGCCGCGCTTCCCGAACGTGAGAAGGTGGTGATCGCGCTCTACTACTACGAGAACCTCACCCTCCGAGAGATCGGTGAAGTGCTCGGTGTGACCGAGTCACGGGTGTCACAACTGCACACCAAAGCTGTCCTGCGGCTCAAGAGCCGGCTTCAAGGCGACAACCTGCACGGCTGACGATAACTTTCGCTCACGAGCCCACGTTGAGGGACGCGGGCGCTTGAACGAGAGTGAGGTCTTCCGTGGCGCACACAGCCGCCGACAGGATCCGCAACGTCGCGTTGGTAGGGCATCGTGGGAGCGGGAAGACGTCGTTGCACGAAGCGCTGTTGTTCGAAGCGCGAGCCGTTCCGCGGCTGGGCAACGTGGCCGACGGGACGACGGTCTCGGACGCCGACGAGGACGAGAAGGCACGGGGGATGTCGATCTCCGCATCCCTGGCCTCCTTCGAGTGGCGCGGAACCAAGCTCAACCTGATTGACACCCCTGGGGAGCCGTCGTTCATCGCTGACGCGCTCGGCGCCCTGCGGGTCTGCGAGTCGGCGGTCTTCGTCATCAACGCCGTCATGGGCGTCGAGGTCTCGACCCAGCGGCTCTGGCAGCGGGCGCAGGAGCTCGGTGTCGCCCGGCTGCTCTACGTGAACATGCTCGATCGCGAGCGAGCCGACTTCTTTCGGACGCTCGAGGCCCTGAAGGCCTCCTTCGGGCCGCACGTCGTGGCCACGGAGATCCCGATCGGAGCCGAGCTCGAGATCCGTGGGCTCATCGACCTCGTCGACATGAAGGCCTACGCGTACGACGGCTCCGGCAGGGACAACTGCACCGAGATCTCCATCCCCGACGAGCTCCTCGGGCTGGCCGAGGAGTACCGGGAGAAGCTCATGGACGAGGTGGCCGAGGCTTCGGAAGCCCTCATGGAACGCTATCTGGAGGGCGGCGACATCTCGCACGACGAGATCGTCCAGGCGCTCGAGGACGGCACCGACTCAGGGCGCATGTTCCCGGTGACCTGCGGGGTGGCGACCTCGCACCTGGGCACGAACCGGTTGCTGGACGCCTTCGTCGACGACCTTCCGTCACCAGTGCAGCACGGGCCGCTCGAGGTGGGCGACATCACCCTTGAGCCGCGCGAGGATGCCGAGACCTTCGCGTACGTCTTTAAGACGCGCGCCGACCCCTTCGCCGGGCGCATCAACTTGTTCCGCGTCTACCAGGGCGTCGTCCGCCACGACTCGCAGCTGCTCAACACCCGCGCGCACGCCAAGGAGCGCGTCGGCCAGCTCCTCACGCCCAAGGGCAAGGAGTTCGGGCAATCCGACGCGTTCGGGCCCGGAGACATCGGCGCGGTCGCCAAGCTCAAGGAGACCCGCGCCGGCGACTGGCTCGCCGACCGCGACCAGGCGATCTCCATGCCGGCCATCGCCCTGCCGGCGCCCGTCATGGCGTTCCACATCGAGCCGAAGGTCAAGGGCGACGTGGACAAGGTGTTCACCGCGCTGCGCCGTCTGCAGGAGGAGGACCCGACCATCGACCTGCACCGCGACCCGCAGACGGGAGAGCAGATCGTCGCCGGGCTCTCGCAGATCCATGTCGAGGTGACCGTCGGGCGTCTGCGATCGCGCTTCGGCGCCGAAGTCGCGCTCAAGCCGCCCAAGGTTCCCTACCTGGAGACCATCCGCGCATCGGCGAAGGCGCACGGGCGCCATAAGAAGCAGTCGGGCGGCCGTGGACAGTTCGGCGACTGCCACATCGCGATCGAGCCTCTGGACGCAGACACGGGCTTTGAGTTCGTGAACCGCATCAAGGGCGGCGTGATCCCCGGCTCCTTCATTCCGGCGGTCGAGAAGGGCGTGCGCGAAGCCCTTGAGCGCGGCACGGTCGCAGGCTATCCGGTGCAGGGCGTGCGGGTGACCGTCTTCGACGGCTCTTACCACACCGTGGACTCCTCGGAGATGGCCTTCAAGCTCGCGGGCGCCCAGGCGATGCGCCAGGCGCTCGAAGCGGCTTCACCCGTCCTGCTCGAGCCGATGATGCTGGTGACGGCGTCCGTGCCGGAAGCGTCCGTCGGCGATGTCATGGGAGATCTGTCCGGTCGGCGTGGCCGCCCGCTGGGGACCGACCTCGTTGGCGGGATGACCGAGGTGACGGCGGAGGTGCCGATGGCCGAGATGCTCAGCTACGCGCCCGATCTGCGATCGATCACCGGCGGCCAGGGCGAGTTCACCATGGAGCTCGTCCGCTACGAAGAGGTGCCCGCGCACCTGGCCGCCAAGGTGGTCTCCGAGTTGCAGGGTCGCGAGACGGTTCGGGCGTAGCCTCTGCATTGCTACCCTCGCCGCCAGTGGCCACGATGCGTGACATTCGCACCAATCAGGCGGATGTCGCGTGCGACATCTGCGGCCGGACGCTGTTGCGCGGGGAGGCTGCGGTCCCGTTCCTGGCCGGCGGCCAGCGGCGCCAGGTCTGCGAGCTCTGCACTGCCCGGGCGGCTCATGAAGGGTGGATCCGGGAAGCCGGAGGGGATGAGCTGGGCGTGGGGGCCGCGGGCGTGGACGGTCGCCGGCGCTCCTTCGTGGGCCGCATGTGGCAGCGGCGTGAGCGTGCGGTGCCACCCGCGGAGCAGCAGGCAGAGGCTCCCGACCTCGACGGCGCGCTCGCGGCTGAATTGGCCGCAGGAGACCATCCCGTGGTCGGCTCCGCGAAGCCGCCGGCCACCGCGCCGAGCCGTCGCCGCGTCACCACTCGCGACCGCCACGCCGACACCGAGTCGGGTGCCCACCGCGGAGGTGGGGAGGGAGAGCCCCCGCGCGAGCCGCGACACGTTCGCGCGGTGCCTACGAACGCCGAGCTGAAGATGACGCGCGCGCTCGAGGTCTTCAACGGCTCTGAGCACGTGCGCACGGTGGGCGGCGTCGCCCGCTCGCTGGGCCCACCGGCGGTCTCGGTGCGCCCGCTGCCCGAGCGGCCGAGCGTGGTGGGGATCACCGTGATGTGGGAGCTCTCGTGGTACCGCTTTGAAGTTGACCTCTCAGATGAGGCCGGCGGCGTGCTGCGCGCCGGTCACGGCAGCGAGCTGGCCGAGCTCACGGCAGAGGAGCACGGTCTAGTGAACGCGGCCGCTCACAGTCGGGGCGAGCTCGTGCTCGCCGGCTGAACGCACGCGCCCATGCAGTTGGACGGATGGACGAGTCACCGGCAGGCCCCTCCTCGATAGGATCGCAGCATGATCTTTTGCGTCGTCCCCGAGCCTTTGAGCGGTGAGCTGCTCGCCAAGCTCGAGTCGTACTACGACGACGATCCGAACGTTACGGTGATCGTCGAGCGCCGCACGAACGAGCGCCGGGAGCCCGGCGCCCGGTCCGGTGGCAAGCGTGAGGTGCGTGATCGGCGCCGCTCGCGGGTGGCCGGCGAGTATCCCCGCATCGCTCCGTCACTCGACTGACGAGGCACCCGCCGGCGCTGCAATGAAGGTGATCGTCCACGTGGACGGCGGCTCCCGTGGCAATCCCGGTCCGGGGGCGGCGGCCGCAGTCGTCTCGAGCCCTGACGGCGACGTCCTCGACGAGGCCCACGCGATCCTCGGGGTGGTGAGCAACAACGTGGCGGAATACCGGGGCCTGTTGCTGGGACTCGAGCGAGCGCGGGCTCTGGGGGCGACTGAGATCGCGGTCGTCAACGACTCAGAGCTCATCGCCCACCAGGTCAACGGCCGCTACAAGGTCAAGCATCGCGACATGAAGCCACTCCACGCTGAGGCGCTCGCAGCCCTCGAGGCCTTCGCGCGATGGTCGGTGACATCGGTTCCCCGGGCCCGGAACGCCGACGCTGACGCCCTGGTCAACCAGGCCCTCGACGCGGAAGCCTGACTCCCATCGGCGCTGCCCTATCGGCACGCCCGCCACAATCCTCGACCGTGCCTGCGTGCCTCGCCGGCCAGGTCGGCGAACGTCTCGGCGTGACGGACGTTCGGCGGGATCGTCAGCGGTTCGGCGAAGCCACCGCGGACGAGGTCCGCGTTGATGAAGCGTCCGTCCCGGACCCGGTAGACGTACGCGAGCAGGCGCCCGTAGCGGTCGCGCGACTCGGCATCGGTCTCGAGCCGCACGCGTTCCCCGTCGACGAGCCGGGCGTTGCGTGCCGACGCCGCCCTGCCGTAACACTGCACCGGCGTGCCGGGCTTGTGCGTCTCCGGGGTGTCGACGCCGATGTAGCGCACCCGCTCCCGGACCTCGCCGATCCGCACCTGGATGGTGTCGCCGTCGACTACGCGGAGCACCCGGCCGGTGCCGTCCGCGGAATCCTCGCCACCCTTGGGCAGGATGCCGCTGGTCCCGAGCGCCACTCCCACCGCGAGGGCGGCCAGTAGCGCGAGGATCGAACGTGGGGAGCGCATCGACGGTCACGCTAGGGGCCATCCCGGTCGCGGTGCACGGGGTGTTGCAGAATTGTCGCGTGTACGTCGCTGCTTGGTTGCACGGAGCCCGTTCGCGGCCGAACACAGCGCGCATTGCTTACGTCGGCCACATGTTGCGCCTGCACTCTCGAACCTCGTAAAGGACCGTCAGCGGTCCCGACCGACGACTCGGAGGCAGGATGACCAAGAGCTCGAAGAAGACGGCCGGCGCGCTGGCCGGAGCGGTGTCGCTCGCATTCGGCGCATACACGATCGGGAGCCAGGCGGACGGCGGATCGGCGCTCGCCGACACGGCATCGACCACCACCGCATCAGCGTCCACACAGGGTCACCCCGCCCGCTTCGGCGGTTCACGTGGCGCGGGCCCCTTCGCCGATCTGGCCAAGGAACTGGGCGTCCAAGCTCCAGCTCTGCGCCAGGCGTTCGTCGAGGTGCGGCGGGAGCTCCCTCGCAAGAACCGGCGGATGGACAGGGCGAAGGATCTCGCGAACGCGCTCGGACTACCCACGGAGAAGGTCGACGCCGCGCTCGAGACGCTCCGTCCTGGGCGGGGCGAGCGGCGCGACGAGCTTGCCGGCGCGCTCGCGAAGGAGCTGGGCATCGATTCCGTCAAGGTGCGCGCGGCGCTCGACGCCGCGAGCTCGGGACGCCACGGGCGGGGCGGGCGCGGACGGCGTGCAGATCCGGGTCCCGGTGGTCGGCATCGCCGATCCGGGCACGGCCAGGCTTCACGAGGCCTTGCCGACGTGGCCAAGGCGCTGGGGGTCGAGGCGTCCAGGCTCCAGGCAGCGCTCGAGAAGATCCGCCCCGACGTGCGTGACGATCGTCGCGCCGACCGTGTCGAAGCGCTGGCCAGGGCGCTCGGAGTCGAGACGGCGAAGGTGCGAGCCGCCGTCGACAAGCTCGGCGCCGAGCATGAAGCCGCGAAAGGCGCACGGAGGAAGGCGTTGACCGCTGCGCTGGCCAGGAAGTTGAACCTGGACGCAGCCAAGGTCGAGGAGGCGCTCGATTCTGTTCGGTTCGGAATGGGCAGGCACGGCGGCTTCGGCGCCCACCGGGGCGGGCATCGCCATCCCTGACCGCTCGTCGCGCTGACGTCCCGCAACTCGGTGCAGGGACGTCAGGCCGGGTCGGCGGCGGCGACCTCTCGCAGGATCCCGATCATCGCATGGGCCGCGGGCGCCCGGAATTGCGGCGCGTGCACCGCAGCCATGACTTCACGGACAACCGGGACCCTGAGCGGCACGAGCGTCACCCCGGGGACCGAGAAGCGCAGTGCGAGCCGGGGGATGAGGGCCACGCCGACGCCTGCCGCCACGAGCTGCTGCACCGTCTCGTACTCGTCGCTCTCAAAGGCGACGCGCGGGATGAAGCCGGCCCGACCGCATGCCCGCAACAACAGCCGCCGGGCCTCCGAGGTGGTCGGGACATCGACCCAGGTCTCGCTCGCGAGCTCTTCCAGCGCCAGCTCCGCACGAGTGGCGAGTGGGTGAGCGCTGGGCAGCACGGCGCACAGCGGGTCTTCGAGCAGCGTGACCACCTCGATGGAGTCGTTGGGCCGCTGCTCGGCATCCGCGGTGATGATCAGGTCCACGTCGCCGGCTCGCAGCGCCGCCATCGCCGCGTCCGGATCGGCTTGGATCAGCGTGATGGACACATCGGGATGGCGCGCGCGGAAATCGGCGATCGCGCGCGGCAGGATCGTCGCGCCGGCTGTGGCGAACGACGCGAGCTGCAGGCGCCCCGCACTCAGACCGATCACCGCGGCCACGGACGCTTCGGCGGCCTTGAGCGTGGCCAGGATCGGCCGGGTCTGATCGACGAGGAGCTGCCCGGTGGCCGTTAGTCGCACGCCGCGCGGGCCGCGATGAAGCACGCGCACGCCGATCTCGCGCTCGAGCGCGACGATCTGCTGCGACACGGCGGACGGCGTGTAGGAAAGTGAGTCGGCTGCCGCGCTCAGCGTCGTGTGATCGGCGACGGCACACAGGACACGAAGGCGCCGCACGTCGAGCATGAAGCGGAGCTTACGGACGGGTGCAAGGATCGGACTGGCGTTGCGGGCACGCAGAGGGGAAGGTGGCTTCCATGAGGATCACGGCGGTCACCACCGAGCGTTTCGACCTCCCGCTCGATCCTCCGTTCCGGGCCGCCTGGGATCCGACGCCACGGACGCACTTCGAGGCGACGATCGTGCGGGTCCACACGGACGAAGGGCTCGTCGGCATCGGCAGCGGTGACTCACTGGAAGGCTTCGCGCCGTACGAGGGACTGTTCGTAGGTCAGGACCCGCTGAGCATCGCCCGGCACGTCCGGGCGCTCGAGACCATCGAGTTTCACGCGGGGCGCTGCTGGCCCGTGGAGGCCGCTCTGTGGGACATCGCCGGGCAGGCGCTCGGCGTCCCCTGCGCGACGTTGCTCGGCGGCGCCACCGACCGGCTGCCCGCTTACGCGTCGCTCGGCGAGCTGCGCTCCCCCGGCGAGCGTGCCGAGCAGGCGACGGCGCTGCGTGAACTGGGCTTCAGGGCGCTCAAGATCCGCGTCGCTCGCGATCGCGTGCAGGAGGGAGTCGCCGTGGTCGCGGCGGTGAGAGCCGCGGTCGGCGACAGCATGGAGATCCTCGTCGACCTCAACCAGTGGTGGCGGATGCCGGGCGACGTCGCACCCGGGCTCGCCCCCCAGGCCGCCCGGCGGGTGATCGAGCGCCTCGCCGAGCACGACGTGTTGTGGGTCGAGGAGCCGCTGCCGGGTGCGGACCTGAGCGGGATGCGGACCCTGCGCGAACAGACCGGCGTGCAGATCGCGGGCGGCGAGATGGCGCGCAATTTCGACGAGTTGCTGAGCGCGCACGAGGAGGATGCCCTGGACGTCTTCCAGCCGGATGTCGTGCTCGCCCTCGGGATGTCGAGGGCGCGCACGCTGGCGGAGCTGCTGCTGCACCGCAACCGGCGCTTCACGCCGCACACCTGGACCAACGGCCTCGGGCTGCTGGCCAACCTGCACGTCGTGTGCGGCGTCGGCGGCGGACCGTTCGTCGAGTTCCCTTTCGACCCGCCGGGCTGGACGCCGGAGCGGCGCGACTTCATGCTGGCGGAGCCGATCTGGATCGATTCCGACGGCTGCCTGGCTATTCCGGACCGACCCGGGCTCGGCGCCCTGCTCGACGAGGATGCGATCGCAGGCCTCCGGGTCGGGCACGAGGTGACCGCATGAGCCAGACCGCCGAGACCACGTCCTGGGTGCACGCCGCCGAGTCGCTCGACCCCCGGACCGAGGCCTTCGTGGACGGCGCGTTCGTCCCGGCTGCGAGCGGCGCCACGTTCGTCGACGAAAGCCCGCGCGACGGCCGCAAGGTGGCCGATGTCGCCCGTGGCGATGGCGAGGACGTCGCCCGGGCGGTGCGAGCTGCGCGACGGGCGTTCGACGCCGGCCCCTGGAGTGAGGCGGCGCCGCGCGAGCGGCGAGCGGTGCTATTACGCCTGGCCGATCTCATGGAGGCACGGATCGAGGACCTTGCCCTGCTCGAGTCCGTGGACGGGGGAAAGCCGATCGGCGACGCCCTGCGCGTGGACGTTCCCAACGCCATCGCCTGCGTGCGGTGGTACGCGGAGGCCATCGACAAGCTCTACGGCGAGATCGCCCCGACCGGCCGGGACGCGCTCGCGCTCGTCGACCGCGAGCCGCTCGGCGTGATCGGCGCCGTGGTGCCATGGAACTACCCGCTGATCATCACCGCGTGGAAGCTCGCGCCGGCTCTGGCAACGGGCAACAGCGTGGTGCTCAAGCCGGCGGAGCAGTCACCGTTGTCGGCGCTCCTGCTGGCCGAGCTGGCGGCGGAGGCCGGCCTGCCCGACGGCGTCCTCAACGTCGTTCCGGGTTTCGGCGCCGAGGCAGGGGAGGCGCTGGGCCGCCACGCCGACGTGGACAAGATCGCCTTCACCGGCTCGGTCGAGATCGGGCGCCGCTTCCTCGTCTACGCGGGTGAGTCCAACGGCAAGCAGGTGTCCCTCGAGCTCGGCGGGAAGAGCCCGCAGGTCGTCCTGGCGGACGCACCCGACCTCGATGCGGCGGCGAGCGCCATCGCGTGGAGCATCTTCTACAACGCGGGCCAGACCTGCCATGCCGGCTCCCGGCTGGTGGTCGAGGGCTCCATCCGCGAGGAGCTGGTGGAGCGGATCGTGGCCGTGTCGACAGAGCTCCAACCGGGCGATCCGCTCGACCCGGCCACCACGGTGGGCAGCCTCATCGGCGAGGAGCCGCTCACCCGGATCCTCGAGTACGTCGACCGCGCGCGCGACGACGGTGCTCGGGTCGCCTGCGGCGGCGAGCGGGCCCATCCCGTGCCCGGCGGCAGCTATCTGCAGCCGACCGTGCTCGACGGCGTGGCGGCGGAGTCGGAGGTGGTGCGCGAGGAGATCTTCGGCCCGGTTCTCGCCGTCCAGGAGGCCGCCGACCTGGAGGATGCCGTGCGGCTGGCGAACGCGACGGAATACGGATTGGCCGCTTCGATCTGGACGCGCGACGTCACGACCGCCGGAAGGATCGCCCGGCGGCTGCGGGCGGGAACCGTCTGGGTGAACACCTACGACGCGGGCGACGTGACCACGCCCTTCGGCGGCATGAAGGCCTCCGGCCACGGTCGCGACCGCTCGCTGCACGCACTCGAGCACTACACCCAACTCAAGACGACCTGGATCTCGCTGACATGACGACGCGCGTGGGTTTCATCGGGCTCGGCCACATGGGGGGGCCGATGTGCGCCCGTGTCGTCGGGGCCGGCTTCGACGTGACGGCCTTTGACCTTTCACCCGCGGCGCTCGCGCTCGCGGTGCTGGGCGGCGCCGAGGCGGCGGAGTCGGCGGCGGAGTGCGCTGCCGCCGCCGACGTGCTCATCACCATGCTTCCGGGCCCGCCTCAGGTCGAGGATGTGCTGCTCGGCTCGGGCGGGGCGCTCGCGGCGATGCGGAAGGGCTCGCTGGCCGTCGATATGAGCACCAGCTCCACCGAGCTCGGGCGGCGGGTGCTCGAGGCCGCGGCCGTCCGGGGGGTCGCCTTCCTCGACGCGCCGGTGGCCGACGCCCTCAAGGCCAGCGAAGGGGACCTGCACATCTTCGTGGGCGGCGAGGAAGCCGACGTGGCCGTCGCTCGCCCAGTCCTCGAGGCCATGGGCAAGCCCCATCGGGTCGTGCACGTCGGGCCGCACGGCGCCGGCTACACGGTGAAGCTGTTGGTCAATCTGCAGTGGTTCGTGCACGCCGCGGTCGCCGCTGAGGCGCTCGCCGTGGGGGTGCGGTCCGGGATTGACGCGGACACCCTGTACGCCGCCTTTGCAGCCGGTCCCGCTCGCTCCTCGTTTCTGGAGAACGAGGCGCTCGAAGTGCTTCGCGACGGCGAGTACGGGGAGCGATTCCCGCTCGGATTGGTTACCAAGGATCTTGGGCTGGCGCTCGATCTGGCCCGGGAGACCGGTGTGCGGACCGAGCTGTCAGGCGTCACCCAAGGGCTCTACGACCAGGCGCTCGACAAGTACGGCAGCACGGCGGGGGAGATGGCGGTGGTCCGTCTCTATGAGGATCTGGCGGGGACGCCGCTGCGCCTTCGGGAAGCCAATGGCCGTTGACGTCGCTCTGCGCATCCCGCCCCGGCCCGAGATGGTCCTCGGAGCGGGAGCTCTTGACGATCTCGCCGACCTCGTAGGGCGGCTTGGCCGGGACGCGGCCTTCGTCGTGACGGATCGTGGACTCGTCGCCGCCGGGGTGGTCCAGAAGGTGGTCGGCCACCTCGAAGCCGCCGGCGTTCGCGCCGAGGTCTACGACGGTGTCGGAGCCAATCCGTGCGCCCGTGACGTCCTAGCGGGCTCGGCGGCTCTCCGGTCCTTCGGCGACGCAGCGGTCGTGGCGGTGGGAGGCGGGTCACCGATGGACGCGGCGAAGGCCATCGCCCTCCACGCGGTCAACGACCGGCCCTTGGAGGCGCTCGACCACCGGGCGCGCGGTCTCGTGCCCGCCGGTCCCCTCATCGGCGTGCCGACGACCGCGGGCACGGGTTCCGAGACCAACGCGTTCGGCGTCATCGACGATCCGATCGCGCGGCGCAAGCGTTACATCGGGGACTCGTCCGCGCTGCCCCGCTTCGCGTTGCTCGATCCCAACCTCTCGGTGACGGCGCCGCCGCGGGTCACCGCCGCCTGCGGGATCGACGTCCTCGCCCACGCAATGGAGTCGGTGCAGGCGCGCGAGTGCAACGTCTACTCGGCCGCGCTCGGGCTCGAAGCCATCCGGCTGGTCGTCACCCACCTGCCGGCGGTGGTCGTCGACGGGCGCGACGTCGCCGGCCGTTCGGCCATGCTGCTGGCCGCCCATCTCGCCGGACTGGCCTTCGCAACGACCGGGCTCGGCACGGCACACGCCATCGGTCACGCGCTCTCCGCGCGCTACGGGACCGCCCACGGCATCGCGCTCGCCGCGGTCCTACCGCTCGTAGTGGGTTTCAACGCACGCGAGCGGGTGGCCGAGACCGCGCGGATCGCCGAAGCGGCCGGTGTCACCGGCGGGGCCGGAGGCGTTCAACAAGCGGTATCGGCGCTGCAAGAGGGCATGGGCCTTCGGCCGAACTTGCGGGAACTCGGCGTGCTGCACAGCGAATTGCCCGCCATCGCGGACGCGGCGCTCGTGGATGAGGTCGTGCGCAACGCACCTCGCGTTCCGACGCGCATCGAGCTGGTGCGCATGCTCGACGCGGCGTACTGACTCAGAGCGACACCGCCGCAGACCTGAGCCGTCCGCCGCCGGCCTTCCTTTCTCATGCCCGGCGCGGTGCGGGCCGATACAGACCAGGTCGCGCGAAGCACGGGTGTTCGCGCGCCTCCCGCCATGCTCTGCCGAACCGGATCTCTCCTGGCTGTCCTCCTCGCTGCTGCTGCCGCCGCCGCCGCAGTGGAGGGTCGGTGAACTCCCTGCCATCCGGCTTCCTACGCGCCAACGCGCGGAGGATCGCGGGATTTGCGTTTGCGTGGATCCTCGTGATCGGCGTGCTCATCGGCCTTCTGGCCCAGTCGCAGGCTCGCAGCCGCGAAGATCTCAACCAGCGATTCGAGGCGCGGGCCGTGATGGCTTCACGATTCGTGTCGACCTACGTCTCAGACCTCATCGTGCGCCAGCGCGACCTGGCCCGCCGTCGCCTGGCCGACGAGCGGGTCGACCAGCGGGGCTTCGAGGAAGTGGCGGCCGACTCGGGGTACGGGGCAGCTCTCCTTCTCGACGACCAGGGCCGCGTCCTGCGCAGCGTCCCCTTCAAGCCCGGGCTGATCGGCAGCCGCCTGAGCCAGAAGTATCCGCATCTGGCGGCGGGAGTACGCGGCCGGGTGGGCGTTTCTCCGGTGGTGCCGTCGGCCGCTCGGGGAATCCCGGTCGTCGCGTTCGCGGTGCCGTTCGACACCCCCTCGGGGCGACGGGTCTACAGCGGCGGCTACGACATCTCCCTCACTCCGCTGGGGGCCTACCTCCAGAACGCGATACCGATCGCCGGCACACGGCTGTACCTCGTGGACTCGGCCGGCCAAGTGGTGGCCAAGAACGGTGCGAGAACTCCGCGGCCAGAGAGGTTCAGCCGGATCGAGGGCGGGCTGGCCGAGGCGACGAAGGGCGGAGGCACCGGCACCTATGAGTCGCCCGCCGGCCTTCGGCGATTCTCCGCCCGGGCGGTGACCGGCACCCCGTGGCGCATCGTCGTCACGGTGTCCGAGGCACGGCTGCAGACGTCGCTCGACGGGGCCGGCAGGTGGCTCCCCTGGCTTGCGGTGCTCGGCTTCGCGATGGCAGGGCTCGCGGTGGGCTTTCTCCTGCTTCGGCTCTTGGCGAGTCGCGCAGGACTGCTTGCCAGCCGAGCCGAGCTCGCGGCTGCCGTGGCGAGGCTCAGGGAGCGCGAGCAGATGCTCAACGGCGTGGTCGACAACAGCTCGACCCTGATCTACGTCAAGCACCTCGACGGCCGTTACCTGCTCTACAACCAGCGATTCACCGACGCGTTCAACCTGGACGCTCGTGGCGAAGCGGAGGGCAAGTCCGGGCGGGAGGTCCTCCTGGGCCGCGATGACACCTGGCTCGACCCGGAGCTGGCCCCCACCTGGCGCGCCAATGACTTGCTCGCCACCCAAGGCCCGCAGCTCATCGAGGAGTGGTCTGACCATCCCTCGCGAGGACGCCTGACCTACGACTCGATCAAGTTCCCCCTCACCGACGGCGAGGGCTGCCTCTACGCCACCTGCGGGATATCGCTCGACGTCACCGATCGACTGCGGGTCACCCAGGAGTTGCGAGACGCCGAGGAGCGGTTCCGCGGCGCCTTCGAGAACGCTCCGATCGGGATGGGGCTGGCTGACCTCGATGGACGCTGGCGCCGGGTGAATCAGGCCTTCTGCGACTTCACCGGCTACACGCGGGAGGAGTTGCTGACGAAGACCTTAAAGGACATCACCCATCCCGACGAGCACGAGAGCGACGAGCACGATCAGCTCGGGCTGAAGACCGGGGCCACGAGTGGCTACCAGAGGGAGAAGCGATACCTGCATGCCGACGGGCGCACGATCTGGGGACTGGTGTCCGTGTCCCTCGTACGCGATTCGGACGGCGAGCCGCTGCACTTCATCGGTCAGGTCCAGGACGTCACCGTGCGCAAGCGTGCCCAGAGCGACCTTGCGATTGCCCGCGACCAGGCGATCGAGGCGTCGCGCGTCAAATCCGAATTCCTCGCGACGATGAGCCACGAGCTCCGCACGCCTCTCAACGGCGTCATCGGGATGACGGAGCTGCTGCTGTCGACCGCCCTGACGCCGGAGCAGACCGAATTCGCCCGAACGGCGGCGACCTCGGGAGAAGCACTGCTGGGCGTCATCAACGACGTGCTGGACTTCTCGAAGATCGAAGCCGGCAAGCTGGAGCTCGAAGTCCACGAGTTCAACCCGCGGGAGTCCGTGGAGGACACCTGCGAGATGCTGGCGGGACATGCCCACGGAAAGGGCCTCGAGTTGACGGTCTGGATCGACGACGACCTGCCGGACATCGTGGCGGGCGATCGCGGTCGCCTGCGTCAGGTGCTCACCAACCTCGTCGCCAACGCGGTGAAGTTCACCGAGGCTGGTGAAGTGAACCTGAGGGTTCGTGCCTCTCTTCGCGCCGACGAATCCGTCCTCCTCTGCTTCGAAGTCACCGATACGGGCATCGGAATCGCCGAAGAAGAGATCGGACGGCTGTTCGAGTCCTTCTCGCAAGCCGATTCGTCGATGACACGGCGGTTCGGCGGCACGGGGCTCGGCCTCGCGATCTCAAGGCGGTTGGTGGAGCTCATGGGTGGTGAGATCACCGCTGTCTCAAGTCCGGGAGTTGGCAGCACGTTCCGTTTCACCGTCTGTCTCGACATCCCGGTGCGCCCCCGCGCCGCCCGCCCGTCCCACATCGCGGCACCGGACCCGCTCCGAGTCCTCGTCGTGGACTCCCACGCCACGAGCCGGACGGTCCTCGAGGCCTACCTGAAGAGCCGCGGTCTGAAGTGCAGTCAGGCGGGCTCCGTGGGCGAAGCCGTCGCCGCGCTGAAGGCAGCCTCTCATCCGTTCGATGTCATCCTGGCCGGCGTCGCTCTGGCGGGATCGAGCGGCATCGAACTCGCTCGCACGATCCGAAGCACACCTTCGGCTTGCCGCACGCCGGTGATCCTGCTCATCCGCACCCAGGATGAGCGCCAGGCGGCACGAGCGGCGGGCTGCAGCCACCTGCTCAACAAGCCCGTGCGCCGTGCTCAGCTCTTCGAGGCTCTCGCGAACGCTGTCGCCGGAGTGACTCGGGACAGATCCGACGTGTACGAGCCCGCCAAGCCCACCGCGATCGTCTCGGCGTCTCCGTCACTTCTGGTGGTGGAGGACAACGCCGTCAACCAGCTGGTCATCAAGACGATGCTCATCAAGCGGGGCTTCACCGTCGAGATCGCGAACAACGGACTCGAGGCGCTCGACGCACACGACGCGCGCGACTTCGCCGCGGTGCTCATGGATTGTCAGATGCCCAAGCTCGACGGGTACGGTGCGACCGCCGCGATCCGGGCTCGGGAGGAGGAAGACGAGCACCTTGTGATCATCGCCATGACCGCCAACGCGCTCAAGGGCGACCGCCAGCGCTGCCTGGAGTCTGGGATGGACGACTACCTCGCCAAGCCACTGCGACCCGAGCAGCTCGACGAGGTCCTCGAACGCTGGCTCGGTGACCGGAGCGTGGAGCCCGTCCCCCCGGTCGCCGCCCTCCCCGAGGCGCCGATCGAGGCGCTTGTCGACGACGCCCGGATGCAGGTCCTCCGTGAGCAGTACGGCGAGGTGACGGAGCAGCTGGTCGAGCTCTTCGAGCAGGGGACGCCTCCGCTGCTCGCAGAGCTCCGCACCGCCGGCGAGCAGGCGGACGCGGAGGGGCTGAAAGGCGCCGCGCACCAGCTCAAGGGCAGCTGCCAATCGATCGGCGCATCCTTCATGGCCACCCTCGCCAAGGATCTCGAACACGGCGGCGATTGTGCCGGCGGCGTCGACCGCCTTGAAGCGGCCTTCGGCCCGACGAACGCCGCCATCCGCCTCGCGCTCTTCCCCCGCGCAGGCTGATCAGGGTGCTTGCGCGGTCGATCGACCGTCAGCCCAGGGCGCCTCGTGCCGCCGTCTGCAACGCGGTGAGCGCTCCGTTGACGGGGAGCAGCACGGAGTAGATCGAAGTGGTCGCACAGATGAACAGACGGTTGCGCTTGGGCCCCCCGAACGCCACGTTCGCGACGACCTCGGGCACGCGCACCTTGCCGATCAA
>JAABUN010004416.1_pt1 | contig 19244 bp, 21 predicted proteins | sample 5559311 | NCBI WGS metagenome assembly JAABUN01 (sample SAMN10711877, study PRJNA513370) | rock metagenome | isolation source: Antarctica rocks | place: Antarctica: Victoria Land, Siegfried Peak sud | reverse complement strand
GAGGCGCGTCTGGCGTTCGCGTGCGCCGCTTGGAATTTGGTAACGGATTGGGCAACTCAGTTGTTCGGCGGCGATCAGGCAAGTCTCAGCACTGCCTGGGTGCCACTCTGAAATAGCACCAATGGTTTACTATAACGGCACGTCCGCCACGATTTCAAAGGCAAGGCATCGAGTCTGCGTCTACACGAGAGCAAGCGATTTGTTTCGCGAGCCGTGCAGAAAAGGCGCAGGCCTTCGCAGTCTTGAACAGTACCCTCTTCTACTGGTTCTACCAGGTGCGGACAAACTGCCGAGACTTTAATCCTTCTGACTATCGCGCGTTTCCTGTGCCGTCCTCGTTGGCTGGTGAGGACTTCTCAACCTTAGCCACAGAGCTGCAACAAGTGTTGGACCAGTCAAGTTGTTTCATCAACGTTACCCATAGTCTTACCGGGGCAGTTCAAATTGAACAATTCAAACCACGCGAAGCCAAACCCATCATTGACGAAATAGACCGGCTGCTGGCGAAGCACTACGGCTTTTCGGACGAGGAACTCGACTTCATCCTCAACTACGACATCAAGTACCGGATGGGGCGCGGCGGCAGCGGGGACGAAGCGGACGAAGCGGTTGGGGAATGATGGAGACGGTCAACTCAAAGAACGGTGTGCCCATCCGCCTTCCTGACGAACGCTGGTCTCACATCAGCGACGAACACGGCGAACTGGCCGACCGGCGGCAGCAAGTTCTCGATACCGTGGCGCAGCCGGAACGGATTCTGGCGGGCGGCGCGGGAGAACTCCTGGCCGTGCGCGAAGTCGAACCCGGCAAGCAAATGGTAGTCGCCTATCGAGAGTTGACGAACGACGGGTTCATCATCACCGCCTTTTTGACGCGCCGAATCGCGTCACTGAACCGAAGGAGCCAACTATGGCCGTAACCGAGATTCAGGAGTATCTGAACATCATTCCCTCACTTCAAAAGTCGGCGCGGCAAACGGTCTGGCTTACCTACGACGACGAAGCCGACACGCTCTACGTCAACTTCAAAAAGCCCAGCGTTGCCACCGACAGCGAACTCACCGACGACGACGTGATCGTGCGTTACGAAAACGACGAGATCATCGGCCTGACCGTGCTCCACGCCGCCAAGCGGAAGTGAAAACCGCACCACGTACCGCCAGGGGGCGCGGCGGCACCGAGGACGAAGGGGACGAGGGCGACGTGGCGTGAACGGTACACTGACAAGCGTATGGCGACACTGCCGAACGGCGACAAAGCCGTGGTTGATACCGCGAAACTCACCGCCTACTGCCTTAACCCGAACCATCCATATGGCGGCCCGAAGGCCCGTGTGTTTCGCGCGTTCCTCGGCCTGACCGTCGAACACGCAGACCTATTACGCGACGCGCTGCTGGAAGCGGCGCGGACCGAAGAGGCCGAAGAGCGGCGCGAAGACGCTTACGGCAAGCGGTACGAAATCCGCTTCGTTCTGCGCGGTCCCAACGGCAACACAGCGGAAGTCACGTCCGCCTGGATCGTGGACGCGGGCGAAAACTTCCCGCGTCTGACCAGTGCCTACATCAAGATTTAGGAGAAGCCTCCATGAAACTGCACAAATACAAAATTTTCGACGTGGTGGCCCTCGCCCAGGACATTGCGGGCACCGACCTGCGGGCGGGCCAGACGGGAACCATCGTCGAGCAACTTTCCGGCGGCGCGTTCGAGGTGGAGTTTACGGACGCCTTCGGTTGCACGATCCTTTCGCTCGGCCTGTCGCCCGACGCCCTGCGCCCCGCCAACAACACCCCGACGAGCAGCGCGCCTGCTCCTGCCCCCGTGACCGCAAAATGATCGCGGAGCAGGACCGCATCGTGCTGACCACCGACCTGCCCGACGACCACCTTGCTTCCGGCGACGTGGGCACCGTGGTTCACGTTTACGCGGGGGGAGCCGCCTACGAGGTCGAGTTCTTCACGCTCGACGGCCACACCGCCGCCGTGGTTACGATAGACGCCGCCCACGTCCGGCCCGTTTCCCGCGCCGAAATTCTGCACGCTCGCCCGCTCGCCGCCCGAACGTGATCGGTGCGCTGCCGCCCCGACGCCGAAGGTGTAGCCTTCGGCGCCGAAAGAAGCCCGGCGCAGGAAATCCCCGTGTCGTTTTGTAACGTAAGCGTTATATGACACCGCAAGAACGAACGCTGGCCGACGTCGCCCTCGAACCTGTTGCCGAAAAGCCCGCGCGCAATGGAGCCGGAAGCGTGAATGCTTCGGCCCACACCCCGGTCGCCCCCGTACCACCCGCGCCTTCCTCGCTGTACATCAACCGCGAACTGTCGTGGCTGCTGTTCAACCGGCGCGTGCTCGAAGAGGCGTGGGACGCCAAACACCCGCTGCTGGAGCGCGTCAAGTTCCTCGCCATCTTCGGCTCGAACCTGGACGAGTTCTTCATGATCCGCGTTTCCGGCTTGCAGGCACAGCGCGCGGCCGACGTGGCCGACGTTGCCGGCGACGGGATGACGCCCACCAAGGCGCTCGACGCCATTGCGCGCCAGGTGGACGTTTTGATGGGCGACGCGCGGGCCTGTTGGCGCGAATTGCTGCACCTGCTGGCCCGCGACGGCATCGCCGTGCGCCACTACCACGAGCTGTCGCCCGACGACAAGGCGGCCATGACCGCCTACTTCCACGACGAGATTTCCCCCATCCTGACGCCGCTCGCCGTGGACCCCGGCCACCCGTTTCCCCACATTTCCAACCTGTCGCTCAACCTCGCCGTCGTCGTGCGCGACCCGGCTTTGGGCGAACGCTTCGCGCGCATGAAGGTGCCCGGCTCGCTCCCGCGCCTGGTCGCGCTGCCCGCTGACCTGCGGGAAACGGCCGCCGCCGGAGCGCACGCGCCCGCGCGCTTCGTGTGGCTGGAGGAAGTCATCGCGGCCCATGCCGGCGTGCTTTTCCCCGGTCTTCAAGCCGTCGCCGCCTACCCGTTTCGAGTCACGCGAAACGCCGACGTGGAAATCCAGGAGGATGAGGCCGAGGATTTGCTGCGAACGATTCAGGAAGGCATCCGCGAACGGCACTTCGGCTTCGTGACGCGCCTCGAAGTCACGCCCGCGATGACCGAGACCGTGCGCGTCCTGCTGATCGAAAACCTCGAAATGGACGCGCGCAACGTCGTGGTCGGCGACGGCCCGATGGGGCACTCGTCCTTGATGGAACTGATGAAGCAAGACCGGCCCGATTTGAAGGACCCGCCGCTCGTGCCTCGCGTCCCGGCCGTGCTTTCGACCGGCGAGGACCTTTTTTCCGTTTTGTCGCGCCAGGACGTGCTGCTGCACCATCCGTTCGACGCCTTCGCGCCGGTCATCGGCCTGGTCGAAACGGCCGCCCGCGACACTTCCGTGCGCGCGATCAAGCAAACGCTGTACCGCGTCGGGCCGCAGTCGCCGGTCGTCAAGGCGCTTATCGAGGCGCGCGACGCGGACACGCAGGTGGCCGTGCTGGTCGAACTCAAGGCCCGCTTCGACGAGGAAAACAACATCGAATGGGCGCGCGCCCTGGAAGACGCCGGCGTTCACGTCGTATACGGCTTGATCGGGCTGAAAACGCACTGCAAGGTGCTGCTCGTCGTGCGGCGCGAACCGTCCGGCATCCGCCGCTACGTCCACCTCGGCACCGGCAACTACAACGCCCAAAGCGCGCGCATCTACACCGATTTTTCCCTGATGAGCAGCGACCCGGATTTGGGCGCGGACGCTTCCGACCTGTTCAACCTGCTGACCGGCTATTCGCGGCAAAAAACGTTTCGCAAGATACTCGTCGCGCCCCTCAACCTGCGCGAGCGCATGGCCGCCATGATCGTGCGCGAAACCGAGCACGCCCGCGCCGGCCGCCCGGCCCGCCTTATTTTTAAGATGAACGCCCTGGTGGACCCGGCCCTGATCGAACTGCTGTACGCCGCATCGCGCGCGGGCGTGCAGGTGGATTTAATCGTGCGCGGCATCTGCTGCCTGCGCCCCGGCGTGCCCGGCGTCAGCGAGAACATCCGGGTGGTAAGCATCGTCGGCCGCTTCCTCGAACACAGCCGCGTGTATTATTTCCAGAACGATGACAGCCCCGAACTTTATCTCGGCTCGGCCGACCTGATGGAGCGCAACCTAGACCGGCGCGTCGAGGTTCTTTTTCCCCTCGAAAACCCCGTTCTGCGCGACCACGTCGTGCGCGACATCTTATCCATTTACCTGGCCGACAACGTTCAGTCCCGCCGCCTGCTTTCCGACGGCACGTTCGAGCGCGTGCGCCCCCGCGCCCCGCGCGCGCGCCGCGTGGATTCCCAGGCCATTTTTCTCAAGGGAACGGAAGCGGGCGGCAAGAATCGGCGCTGACGCGGGCGGCCTGAACCCCTGGCGGCTTCCAAGGAACCAACCGCGTGAAGGGGATTCACCCATGAAACTCGCCAACGTCGTTGTTTTCGCCGTTCTCGCCCTCGCCGCCGTTTCGCCGCCCGCGCTCGCCCAGCAGCGAATCGGCCCGGCGTCCACGCCGTCCGCGCGCGTCGCGTCCGCCGCGCGGGACCGGGCCGCGCTCGAAATGGTCTTCGTGCTCGACACGACCGGCTCGATGGGCGGGCTGATCGAGGGCGCAAAGGAGCGCATCTGGGGCATCGTCAACGACGTGATGAAAGCCCCGATGCGCCCGCGCGTCCGCATCGGCCTGGTCGCCTACCGCGACAACGGCGACGCCTATGTCACGCGCGTCACGCCCCTCACCTCCGACCTGGACAAAGTCTACGCGACCCTGATGGACTGCCGCGCGGAGGGCGGCGGCGACACGCCCGAAAACGTGCGCCGCGCGCTGAGGGACGGCGTGGACAAGGCCGGCTGGTCCCAACGCTCGCCCCAAACTGCCCAGATCGTCTTTTTAGTCGGCGACGCCCCGCCCCACGACGATTACGCCAACGAGCCGGACTGCCTCGCCACGACCGGCGCGGCCGTGCGGCGCGGCATCGTCGTCAACACCATCCAGTGCGGCCAGTTGCCCGGCACGCGCGAAACCTGGCAGGCCATCGCCCGGCGCGGGGAGGGGCAGTACTTCGCCATCGCCCAGAACGGCGGCGTCCAAACCATCGCCACGCCCTACGACAAGGACCTGGCCGCGCTCGGCGGCCGGCTGGGCACGACGTACCTGGCCTACGGCGGGGGCGGCACGGGCGGCGGCGCGGCGGGGGCGGCAAGGTTTCAGGAAAAAGCCGCCGCGCGCCAGTCCGCCCTCGAAAGCCGCGTCGCCGCGTCTGCTCCGGCCGGGGCCGCCGCCGACCGGGCGGTGAACAAGGCGATCAACGGCCTGGCGTATTCGGGCGACCTGCTGCAAAGCATCGAGAACGGCAGTGTGACTTTGGAAAAGGTTAAGGAGGCCGACCTGCCGGCTGACCTGCGCAAGATGCCGCCTGCCCAGCGCAAAGCCGTGGTCGCCAAACGCCTCGCCGAGCGCAAAACGATGCGCGCGAACATCCTCGCCCTGAGCCGCAAGCGCGACGCATACCTGGCCGACGCCCGCAAAAAGCAGACGGCGAAGTCGGGCAAGGGCACGCCGTCCGGCGCGTTCGACACGGCCGTCGCCGCCGCGCTTCGCAAGCAGGTGGCGAAAAAGGGGATTCGGCTCTGAGAACTTGTGAATGAACTTCAATGAAAAGAACGACGGTAATCCTTTTGGGTGGCGTGGCGGCAATGGCCTTTGCTGCCGCGACTGCCGTACCGAGGGCGCGGATCGGGAGATACGAGAATGGGAATGCTGTACCCCAACCGGAGGGCGGAGGTTCTGCTTCGCCGACTTCGCATCCAGAAATCTTTGAGCGGCGTATGCGACAGTACAACGAACTGTACGCCGCCGGTGCCCGCGCCTTGCAAACCAACCCCCAAACGGCGGAAGGCTTTTTCCGCAAAGCCGTCCCGGTCGCGCCCGTTCCCGACGACGCTCTGTATGGTTTGGCATTGGCATTGGAGCGCCAGGGCAAAACGTCCGAAGCCCTGTCTGCCTACCGCAGTCTGAGCGCGCCCAACACTTCCTGGGACAGCACGCTCAAGCGCGAGCCGACCATCCTTTTGCGCTATTCCCTCATGGCCGCGCAAAAAGGCACGTGGCCGGAAGCCGTGGCCGCTTACGAGACGGCGGCAAGCAAATTGAACCGGGGCCAGAACGCCGCGCTCCCGCCCCTGCCGACCAACTTTTCGCCCCAACTGCGCCGCGCCGCCGACCTTACGGCCATGGCGCACGTGGGCTTGGGAATGGCGCAGGCAAAGTGCGGTCGTAGCGACGCCGCCCTTGCTGAGTTCGCCCAGGCCGCTAAACTGCGGCCCAACTCTGCGGTGGCGCAGTTCTACTATGGCTACGGCCTCAAGGCGGTTGGGCGCGCGGCCGAGGCAAAGGCGGCTTTTACCCGCGCCGCAGCGGCCGCGGCGACGAGCGGGCAGGGTGAAGTGAAGACGGCCGCCGAAAACGAGTTGCGCTGACGCCGCAACGGAACGCGAAACGTTGAAAGCCGCGAGGCCGCTCCGTGCTCGGAGCGGCCTCGCGGCTTTCGTTGGTTCGGCGGGTTTTTACCGTTGTTCGATGGGCACGAACTTCAGGCCGCGCGGACCGACGTAGACGGATTCGGGCCGGATGATTTTCGTCTCTTCCAACTGCTCGATCATGTGGGCGGTCCAGCCCGCCGTGCGCCCGATGGCGAAGCAGGGCGTGAACAACTCGGACGGCACGTTGACCGCGTGCAGGATCAGCGCGGCGAAAAGTTCGACGTTGGCGTACAAATCGCGGCCGGGTTTCAACTCGGCCAGCACGCGCACGGTTGTCTCCTCGACGGCCTTGGTCAGGTTGAGCAAGGCGAAGTCGCCGGTGCCCTGGGCCATCTTTTCGGCGGCGTCGGACAAAAGCGCGCCGCGCGGGTCGCGCACCTTGTAGATGCGGTGGCCGAAGCCCATGATGCGCCGCCCCTCGGCCAGTTCCTTGCGAATGTACGGCTCGGCGTTCTCCACCGGGCCGATCTCGTCGAGCATCTTGAGGACCGGGCCGGGGACGCCGCCGTGGCGCGGGCCTTTCAGGGAACAGATCGCGGCCGTGAGCGCGCTGACCATGTCCGAGTTGGTGGAAATGACCACGCGGCCCGTGAAGGTCGAGGCGTTCAAGCCGTGCTCGCTGACCGCGACCAGATAGGCGTCGAGGCCGTCCGCGCGAGCGGGGTCCGGTTCGGTCCCTTCGAGCATGTACAGGAAACTCTCAGCCAAGCGATGTTCGGGCTTGGGCAGAACGATGTCCTTGCCCTGCTTGATGCGATAGGTATGCGCGACGAGCGCGGGCATCTGCGCCTGAAGGCGGGCCGCGCGCTTGCGGCTCGCGTCCGGGTCCAGGTTATCCACATCCGCGTCGCCGATGCTGAGCAGGGAGGCGGCCATGCGCAAAACGTGCATCCCGCTGGCGTGCGGGGCAATGTCGCGCAGCGCGGCCAAAACGGGCGCGGGCAGGTCGCGCGCAGCCCGCATCTCGGCTAGGAGTTCGTCTAGTTCGCTTCGGCTGGGCAGTTTGCCGTGCCACAGCAGGTAGCAGACTTCCTCGAACGTTACGCGCCCCGACAGTTCGGAAACGTCGTAGCCCTTGAGGGTCAGTTTGCCCTTTTCGCCGTCCACCTCGGCGATGTTGGTGGCGGCGGCGACCACGCCTTCGAGGCCGCGCGCGACCTTGACGTCGGTGGGCGCGCTCATGGACGGGCCGCCTTTCGGCTGCCAAAGGAATTCAACGAATCAAGGCCGTTCATCTGCCTGTTTGTCCTTCTGCGGATAAAATGGGGTAACGCGCTTTTGTTCGCGCGCAAACCTTTGCATTGTAGCCGATGGCAAAAACCGCGTCAACGCTGGCCACGCTCGGCACGGCCGGCGCATTCGCGCCGTACAAAAGGCGGCGGAACTTCAACTGCCGCCCGGTTTGTCCTTCGATTACCTGCCTGTTTGAACTTGCCTCATGAGGTGTTTCTCCACCATGAAATCCGTTCTCGTAGCCGCCCGCGCCGCTTTGCTCCTGCTGGTTCTGTTACTCGCCGCCGGTTCCGGCGCGCGCCCGGCATTTGCCCTCACGACGGCGGCCACCTTTACGGCCAAAGCCACGCCCGCCGCGGCCCGCCCCGGCGAAATCGTCACCGTAGTCGTGACCGCGACGATCAAGCAGGGCTACCACATCTACTCCATCGTGCCGGTCAAGGACGGCCCGGCCGCGACCGAGTTGACCGTGAAAAGCAAGGGACTTCAGGCCGCCGGCAAAACAAGGGAAAGCAAGCCGGAGCGCAAACTGGACACGAACTTTGGCAAGGAGGTCGGTTATCACGAAAAAACGGCCACCTTCACGCAGCGCGTGCGCGTACTTAAAACGGCCAAACCCGGCGTCAAAATCCCCCTCACCGTTTCCGTTTACTACATGGCCTGCAACGAAAAGGCGTGCCTGCCGCCGAAAGAGGCCGTGGTGGACGGCGCAACGCTTGCTGTCGAAGCCGGCGCACCCCGACCGCAATACGCCGCCTCCGCGTCTACGCCCGACGCGGGCGAAGACGGCGCGGGCGGTACGGCGTCTGCCGCCGCGCCCGCCGAAAGCCTGATTCCGTTTCTTCTGGCCGCGTTCGGGGCGGGCCTGCTCGCGCTCGTCACGCCCTGCGTGTTTCCGATGATCCCGGTCACGCTCGCGTTCTTCACCAAGCAGGCCACGGCCGGCGACGACGAGGCGGCGAAGGCTGCCGCGCGCGGCAAAATCGTTCGCCTCGCCGCCGTGTACTCGCTCGGAATCGTGCTCTCGTTCACGGCAATCGGCGGGATTCTCGCGGCGACCATCGGGGCGGCGGGCGCAAACCAGTTGTTCACGAACCCGTGGCTGAATCTTTCCTTTGCCGCGCTGTTCGTCGTTTTTGGCCTCGCCCTGCTCGAACTGCTCGAGTTGCGGCTGCCAGCCGGCTTGCAGCGCATGACGGGAGCGGGCCGCAAGCACGGCGGGACGCTGGGCGTGCTCGGCATGGGCTTTACCTTCGTGGCCGCCGCGTTCACCTGCACGGCCCCGTTTATCGGCACGGTTCTCGTCGCCGCCGCAGGCGCGTCGTCCGGCGCGCAGTGGGTGCGGCCGATTTTGGGCATGACCGTGTTCGCCACCGCGCTCGCGCTGCCGTTCTTCGTGCTCGCCCTGTTCCCCGGCTGGCTCGCCCGGCTGCCCCGGTCGGGCGCGTGGCTTTCCACCGTGAAGGGCGCGATGGGCTTCCTGGAACTCGCCGCCGCCCTCAAGTTTTTGGGTGATGCGGACCGCGTGATGGGCTGGAACCTGCTGCCCCGCCCGCTGTTCCTGGCGGTTTGGGGAATTCTGGGCCTCGCCGCCGCGCTGTGGCTGCTGGGCGTATTGCGCCTGGGATTCAGCACGCCGGAAGGTCGTCCCTCGCCCGCCCGCGCAGCCTGGGCCGGGGTGTTCGCGCTCGCCGGTCTGTACTGTTTGTACGGCCTGACCGGACGCCCGCTTTCCACCCGGCTGGTCGCGTTCCTGCCCCCGGCCGACTACGCGCTGCCCCGCGAGGCCGTTACGGGCACGCAAACCGCCGGTACGATTATCCACAACGGTCAGGCTTGGTACCAAACGCTCGAAGCGGGGCTGAAGCAGGCCAAAGTGGAAAACAAGCCCGTCTTCATTGACTTCACCGGCGAAACGTGCTCGAACTGCCGCGCGATGGAAAACGAGGTGTTCCCCCACGCGGCCGTGAAGGACGCCTTTTCCCAGTTCGTGCGCGTGCAGTTGTACACGGACCGGCGCAACGACGGCGGGGCGAGCCGGCGTAACCAGGCGTACCAGGAAAAAACGTTCGGCGACGTGGCCCTGCCGCTGTACGCGATTTTGTCGCCCAGCGGAACGCCCAGCGGCCACATCGCCGGCCAGCGCGGCGTGGACGAGTTTTTGGCCTTCCTGAAGACCGGCCGCGATAAAGCCCTCGCCACCCAGACCGCCTCGGCCAGCGAGTAGCGGCTAAAACTCTCCCAGCAGTCGGGGCGCGAAGCCAATTCGGTCGCAGGCCACGCAGAACAGCGGCACGCCTTCGACCGTTTCGCCGTCGTGGGCCTGCCGCTCGGCTTCGGGCGGCGAGCCGAGGTGCAGATGGCCGTAGGCAACGGCCGCGACGCTCGCCTCGCGCAGTTCGGCAAGGTAGGGGTGGGGCGAATAGTGCGTCATGGCAATCTTGACGCGGCACTCGGCGATAGCCTCAAGGCTGCGCCGCAGCCGTAAACGTTCCCGTTCCAGGATTTTGCGGTCGGCGGCCTCGTCCGGGCTTCCCGGCGTGGGCACGAACCAGCTGCGTGTGCCGGCGATGCCCAGGTGCGCGGGAGATGAGCCGGGACTTACGACAAGGTGCGCGAACGAGGGGGCAAATACGACCGGAGGCGAGACGAGGCCAGGGAAGTCAAGTCGCTTGCCGCTCGGCCACCAGTAATCATGGTTGCCCTTGATGGCGATCTTGCGGCCGGGAAGTGATGCGAGGAACGCGAGGTCGGGCAGTGCGTCTTCGCGGCGCATCGCCCAACTCAGGTCGCCGGGGAGCAGCAGAACGTCGTTCGGACCGACAAGGCGGGCGCAGTTTTCGGCGATCTTCTCCGCGTGCCCGCGCCACGCTTCGCCGAAGCGGTCCATCGTTTTGCCGGCCGCCGCGCCCAGGTGCGTGTCGGCGATTGCGAAAACGCGCAGGCCGCTCAATAGCGCATTTTACGGGCGAGCGACAACGCTGTCGTAGACCTGCACGCGCGACCAGAGCGAACTGCACGCCTCGATGAAGCGCAGATGATCCGGGTGGTCCTGATATACGTCGTGGGCGGCGGCGTCGGCGAACTCGACGAGAAGGGCGACGCCATAAGCGTTGTCCACCACGTTGCGCGGCGTCCCGGCCGGCGTGCCGACCGAAAGCCGAAGCACACCCCGAATGTTCGTCAGATGTTCCCGGCAGCCGTGCAAAAGCGCTCGCGCATCGTCCGTGCTGCCCCCGTTGCGTAGATAAAAGTAGACCATGTGCAGGAAGCCCGCACCTGTACCGCCAGCCATGATTTGCGTCGTTCCTCGAAGTTGGTAGAAATTGGTAGAGTGGGTCTGTAAGCCGGGTTCTGTGTTTGTGTGGTCATCTCTCTGGGACGCTTGTTGCCAAACGCCTCGTGCGGTTCTACCCGGAGGGTCGGCGGGCCGCGTCATCCCCCCCTGTTCGAACTTTGCTCCCGATGGGGTTTGCCGGGCCGGCGTGTCACCACGCCGCCGGTGCGCTCTTGCCGCACCATTTCACCCTTACCAGCCTCGAAAGGCGGCGGTATCTTTCTGTTGCACTGTCCGTCGGGTCGCCCCGCCTCGCCGTTAGCGAGCATCGTGCCCTATGGAGTCCGGACTTTCCTCAGCAGGCGCTGCCTGCCGCGACCACCCGACCCACTCCGAACGTGAATTGTATCACGCAGGATGCGCGGCAAAGAGGCCGCCTTGAGGCGGCCGGTATTCCCTCGGACTGGTTCATCAAAGGCATCCAGGATCGTACGGGGACCGCTAAGACCGTCTTCACCGGGACATGAACGACGGCCGCCAGCCTCGAAAGGGTGTTGCAACGCACCTTGCTGCGGCGGGCATTCCGAAAGACCGAATCGTGCTGGGCTTCTACCCGCCCGCCCTACGCGAAATGGGCGAGTTCGCAGTCGCGTAGAGAAGGCCGGGGCGAGCGCCCCGGCCCTTCCCGGCCATCGGCAAACGATACAATCCGAAGCAGGAGGCAGCTAATCGTGATCGTCACCATTGACGTGGACCTGCCGGATCAAACCGTGGAGCGTTTCGCGGCGGCGGGCGTTGACCTTCAAGAATACGCGCGGCGTTTTCTGGCGAAAAGCCTTCCAGCCTTCGCACTCGCCGTGCCGGACCCTTTCACTTCCGCGCCGCCGCCCCTCGCCCCCGAAAACGCGGCAGCCGTCGCGCTTCTGCAATCGTGGCTGGCGGAAGATGCGACCGACGACCCGGTAGCGGTCCGTAAAGCGGAGGCGGAACTCGCCGAACTCAAGCGGAGCCTGGATGCCAATCGCGCCGAAGGCGGCGAGCGGCTTCTTTTTCCGTGAACATCGTCCTCGACTCGTCTCCGCTGGGCCTGCTCAGCGACCCGAAGGTGTCCGCCGAAGTCGTCGCCATCACGACCTGGGCCAGCGACTGCTTGACTGCCGGTCACCGCTTCTACGTTGCCGAGATCATTGACTACGAGTTACGGCGGGAACTGCTTCGGGCCGGCAAGACGCGCAGCGTCGCCCGCTTGGACGCCCTGAAAGCCACGTTCCGTTACCTACCCCTCGACACGCCGACCATGCTCCTGGCCGCCGATTTATGGGCGCAGGTACGACGAACCGGCCTGCCGACGGCTTCTCCACAGCGGCTGGACGTTGACGTGATCCTCGCCGCGCAGGCGCTTTCCCTCGGCCTTCCCACCTCCGACCTTATTGTCGCTACCACCAACGTCGGGCACCTGTCGCGCTTCGTCCCGGCGGACCTGTGGACAAACATTGCGCCCTGACCACCTACACCGAAGCGGGCATTGCAACGGAACTTGTCGCGGCGGGCGTCCCGAAAGACCGAATCGTGCTGGGCTTCTATCCGCTCGCCCTGCGCGAAATGGGCGAGTTCGCCGTCGCGTGAGCGGGCAGTACCGGTCCTTGTCCTTTCACAATTCGGCGGGTTGAAGCCTGTTAGCGCAGCGCGGCACGGGCGGCAGTTTTCACCGGACCACGCCCCAAAGCCTCCGCCTTGCGAAACGCACGCTCAGCCAGGTCGGGGCACCCCTGCATCTGAAAGCCGACGCCCTGGTAGTACAGCCCGACAGCCCTGTCGGTCTTGATTTTGGCAGCCTCGCGGAATTGCTCCGCCGCCAGCCCCGACAATCCTCGGCGTTGCCAGAGCAGTGCTAAACCAAGATGAGCCATCATTTCAAGCCGCTTGGGTTCGGGGAAGTTCGGATCGAAGCGGCGGGCCAGCGACGCTTGGCCGGGCGCATGGAGTACTTGGCCGAAAGTGCGCTCGTAGAGCCGGACTGCTCGGGGCCAATCGGAAAGTCCGAGCAGCACGACATAGCGCATCACAGGTTTGGGATACGCTTTCAGCACGCTTCCTTTTTGGATGGAAGGCCCCAAAAAGGTGTGGTACGCCGTCACTGCCTCAGCGATTTTCCCCTGCCGATCCCGCGCCTCGGCCAGTGCAGGCCATACGGCAAGGCTGCCCCGATCCACGTTCGCAGCCTGCCGGTATAGTTTTTCGGCGCGGGCGAAGTCCTTCCGGTCCATCGCCTTTGCAGCCGCGTCACATAGCCGTTTTGTCTCCCGTCGCCGCGCCAGAATCTTTCGTCGGACCGGTTCGGGGATATAAGGGTTCCCGCTTTGCGAAATTGTCTGGACCCGTTGGGCGAAAACGGGCTGGCTCTGGAACACCACAAAGCCGAACACAAGCAAGACCAGGGAACTCAGCATCTTTTGGCGCCGTGACATGGGCATCTCTCCACAGACAAACAACAAAATATTCGCGTGGGTCCGACACGTCATTGTAGCCCAACGAAAACGAGGCCGGAGCGAGCGCATTGCTCACCCCGGCCTCGCCTCATATCGGTCTTTGCGGCGTTTCGCTTACTCGTTACTTGTCGCTGGCGCTCTTGCCGAGGGCGGCTTGAGCGGCGGCGAGGCGGGCGATGGGCACGCGGTAGGGCGAGCAGGAGACGTAGTTGAGGCCCAGGTGGTGGCAGAAGGCGACGCTGCGCGGTTCGCCGCCGTGCTCCCCGCAGATGCCTAACTTGATGTCGGGGCGCACCTGCTTGGCTTTGGTGACAGCGATCTCCATCAATTGGCCGACGCCGCTCTGGTCAATGCTCTCGAACGGGTCGCCGGGCAGGATTTTCTGGGCGACGTAGGGCTTGAGGAACTTGTCCGAGTCGTCGCGCGAAAAGCCGAACGTCATCTGCGTCAGGTCGTTGGTGCCGAACGAGAAGAAGGCGGCTTCTTTGGCGATCTCGTCGGCGGTCAGCGCGCCTCTCGGCACCTCGATCATGGTGCCGAACGAGTAGGGGATGGAAATGCCCTGCTCCTGCTCGACTTTCTTGGCGGTTGCTTCGAGGCGTTCGCGCACGAATTTGAGTTCGTTGACGTGGCCGACGAGCGGGATCATGATTTCGGGCACGGCCTTGCCGCCCGCCTTGATGACAAGCGCGGCCCCTTCCAGAATCGCGCGGGTCTGCATCTCGACGATCTGCGGGAAGACGATGGACAGGCGGCAGCCGCGCAGGCCCATCATCGGGTTGATCTCGTGCATCCCCTCGACCGCTTCGAGAAGGTGTTCCTTTTCCACGTCCGACTTGCCCTGCGCCTTGAGCATGGCGACCTCCTCGATCAAGCCTTCGCGCGACGGCAAAAACTCGTGCAGCGGCGGGTCAATCAGGCGGACCGTGGCCGGCATTCCGTTGAGGGCCTCGAAGATGCCTCGGAAGTCTTCGCGCTGGTATTCGAGCAGGATGTCGAGTTGTACCTGCCGGTCGGCGTCGTTTTCGGCCAGGATCATGGCCTGGACGGCAGGGCGGCGTTCGCCCTCGAAGAACATGTGCTCGGTCCGGCACAGCCCAATGCCTTCCGCGCCCAACTCAATCGCCAGTTTTGTGTCCTTGGGCGTGTCGGCGTTGGTGCGCACACCCATCGTGCGGAACTCGTCGGCCCACGAAAGGAACGTGCCGAACTCGCCGGTCAGCGTCGCGGCTTCGACCGGCACGGTTCCCTCGATGACCTCGCCCAGGGTGCCGTTCAGCGAAATGGCATCGCCTTCCTTGATGATCGTGCCGTTCGCGGAAAAACTGGCTTCGCCGACCTTGATTTCGGAGCAGCCGGCAACGGTCGGGATGCCGAAGCCGCGCGCGACAAGGGCGGCGTGGCTGGTCATGCCGCCCCGTTCGGTCAGCACGCCCTGCGCGGCAAGCATTCCCTTGAGGTCGTCGGGCGAGGTGTCAGCACGCACGAGGATGACTCGTTGGCCGGCCCCGCCCTTGCCCAATTCGGCGGCCTTGTCGGCGCTGAACACGGCGATGCCCGTTGCCGCCCCCGGCCCGGCGGGCAGGCCGCGCGCGAGGACGTTGTACTTCGTGCCCGACCCGATGACGGGCAGCAGGCATTGGGTGAGAAGGTTCGGGTCCACGCGGCCGACCGCGTCTTCCTTGCGGATGCGGCCTTCGTTCACCATGTCAACGGCGATTTTGACGGCGGCGGGGCCGGTGCGCTTGCCCGCGCGGCACTGCAAGATGAACAACTTGTTGCGCTCGACCGTGAACTCGATGTCGAGCATATCCTTGTAGTGGTCTTCGAGCCGGGCGCAGATGGCGGCGAACTCGTTGTAGATCGCGGCCTGGTCGGTTTTCATGTCCGCGATGGGAGTGGGGGTGCGAACGCCCGCAACCACGTCCTCGCCCTGCGCGTTCACGAGGTACTCGCCGAAGATTTCGTTCGCGCCGGTCGAGGCGTTGCGGGTGAACGCGACGCCCGATCCGCTGTCGTCGCCCAGGTTGCCGAATACCATGCTTTGCACGTTCACGGCGGTCCCGATCTCATCGGGGATGTGCTCGCGGCGGCGGTATATGAACGCACGCTCGTTGTTCCACGAACGCCACACGGCCTCGATGGCGGCCTGGAGTTGTTCATGCACGTCCTGGGGAAAATCGCGTCCGGCCTGCTTGCGAACGTGCTCCTTGTAGCGCGTGACCAGTTCCTTCAAGCCCTCGGCGTCCACGTCAGTGTCCTCGGTGACGCCTTTTTCGGCCTTCAGGTCACGGAACAGATGCTCGAAGTCGTGCTTGCTGAGTTTGTTGCTCTCGTCGCTGAAGGCAACGTCGCTCAGCATCATGATGAAGCGGCGGTAACTGTCGTACACGAAGCGCGGGTTGTTCGTTTGCGCGATCATCGCCTCGGCCGTTGCGTCGTTCAGGCCCAGGTTCAACACCGTGTCCATCATGCCTGGCATCGAGAACTTGGCCCCGGAGCGCACGGACAGCAGCAGCGGGTTGGCCGGGTCGCCTAACTTTTTGCCCAAACCGGCCTCGACGCGGGCGAGGGCTTCGTTCACCTCGTCCATCACGCCGGCCGGGGTCGTTTGGCTGGCGGCGTAGTAGTCGTTGCAGACCTCGGTCGTGATCGTGAAGCCGGGCGGCACGGGCAGGCCGATGTTGCTCATCTCGGAAAGGTTCGCGCCCTTGCCGCCTAACAGGTCGCGCATCGAGGCGTCGCCCTCTTCAAAAAGCCAAACGCGCTTTTGGGTTGCCATGGGTGGTTGTTCGTTCTCCTTCAGCGGAGGCGCGGACGCCGGGGCTGACAGTAATCGGGAAATTCGTCGTTCAAAGGCACGCGGGGGCGCGCGCCACGCAAACGTACGCCGCGCTTCCCTTTTCCCGGACGCGGGCGTCGGGCGGGGCGCGGCGGTCAACGGCTATTTTACCGTAAAGCGTTCGACGCGGGCAAACGCCGCCCCCGTGTGACCGGCAAGACTGCCGGTTTTGGCCCCGCCCGCGCCGACTGGCACGTTACCTGAATACCGTTCCCTTCGAGAAATGCGCCCGGCAATTACCTTTCTGGCCGGACCCGCAAACGAAGGGGGATTTATGAACGATACTCATGGAAGCGGCGGCCACGGTCCTTTGCGGTCCGTCTTTTTGGGCTTCGCCGTGCTGCTGGCTGCGCTGGCGACCCTGCTCGGTTCGCCGAACCGCGCGCTCGCCTCAGGCGGCGTGTCGGGCATCTGCGGCAGCGTTTTCATTGACCGCGACTGCAACGGCGTGTTAAGCGCGTCCGAAAGCAACGAGTTCAACAAGGTCCAGGACGTGGTCGTCACCCTGACCGAACTGGACGCAATCACGCTCCTGCCGCTGGCCGGCGTCGCGCAAGAAACCGTCACCACCGGCAACACGGGCTACGGCAACTATTGCTTCCACAGCCTGTGAGCCGGCCTGTATCAAATCCAGATCACCGTTCCCAACGGCTACTCGGCGAGCGCGGCTCTGCCCGGCCTCGTCAACGCCGCCCTGCCGTTCGCGCCCCTCGCCGACGACAAAAAGACCCTCCTCGTCCAAATCACCGACAACAGCACGCTGACGGGCAACAACTTCCTCATCTGCGCGCAGGGCAAGATCGCCGGCCGCGTGTACAAGGACGCGAACTGCGACACCAACCGTACCGGCGACGCGGGTTTGGCCGGCGTGCAGGTCGTGCTGACCTACGAAGAGCCGGCCCTGCCCGGTCTCCCCTTCACCAAGACCGTCACGACCGACGCGAATGGCGATTACGCCTTTACCGGCCTGCGCCCCGACCTGACCTACAGCGTTCAGGTCATGGTTCCGAACGGCTACACGGCCAGCGCGGCCATCGGCGCGGACGGCGTCAAGCAGGTCGGCAGCAGCACCCTGGTCGTGCCGATCACCGGCGCGAACCCGGTCAGCCAGCCCAACGACTTTCCGGTCTGTTTGTGCGAGTGCCCGCTGCCCGTGACCATCTGCGGCGCGATCTACCTGGACGCGAACTGCGACGGCATCCTGGACAGCAGCGAGGAAGGCAAGACGGGCGTGACGGTCCAGCTGTTCAACACCAGCGGCGTCAAGGTCGCGGAAACGACCACCGACCTGAACGGCGGCTACTGCTTCGTCAACGTTCCCAACGCGGTCTACTCGGTGCGCTACGTCGTGCCGTCCGGCTTCGTTGCCAAGGCCGTTCTGCCCGGCCAGGGCGGGACGATTGACTCGGCCTTCCCGCTCACCGGCATCAAGGTGTCGGCCACGACCGGCGGCCAGGCGTATCTTTACAATAACTTCCTGGTCTGCATGGCTGTCACGCCCCCGCCGCCCCCGGCCGGCAACGGCGGCACGCGCACCCAGGGCTACTACAAGAACCATCAGCCTGCCCGCCAGGCGGCCCTCGCCAAGTGCGGCTCGTTCGACCTGGGCGCGGGCGTGATCGTGACCAACGACTGCCAGGCGTACGACATCCTGTGGGCGAACGTTGCCCAGACGTCCACCGGAGCCGACCGCTCCGCCCTCGGCCAGGCGCGCATCAAACTGGCCTACCAGTTGCTGACCGCCGAGTTCAACGCCTGCCTTTTCGGGGCCGGCGCGGACACCCTCACCCTGATCGCCCAGGCGAAGGCCGCGATGGGCACGACCGACATCACCCGCATCAACAGCCTTCAGGCCCAACTCGACGCCTACAACAACAGCGGCGACAACATCGCCTTTCCGGGCGGCGTGACCTACGCCAACAAAAAGGGCAGGGGCTGCCGGCCTAACTACGCGGACGCGACCGGCGTCTTCAAATAGGCGTTCCCCGCGCTCCTCGCGCAAAGAAGCCGGTTCGGTTGCCCGAACCGGCTTCTTTCTCGGCAACGATGCCGGTTTTTCGTGAAAACCGACATCCCTCCCGGCGGCGGCACCAATTTTGCGGGGGAAGATGTGCCGGTGATTACCCTTTCTACTCTCGCAGCCGGCCTTTGTCGCCGCGAAATCTCGCAACTTCCCAGGAGAACCATGAACAAAAGCAACGTTATTCCGGCCGCTCTGGCCGCCACGGTTTTGACCACCCTTGTGGGCGCGACGGGCGCGAAAAGCGCGCGCGCGGCGGCCACCATCACCGTGGACACGACCACGAGCCTGACCGCCGCCCTGAACGTGTACCTGCCCGCCACCATGCAGCAGTTTTTCACCCTGAACGCGGGCGCGTTCGACGTGACCTACAACAACGACGGTTCGCAACTGGGGTCGTTCCCCCAGTTCCCCGGCTACTGCGTCGAGGTCGAGCAGCCGGTCGCGCCCGGCGGCGGCGACGTGGGTACCTACGACGTGACCACCAAGGCGACCCAGAACGCCAGCCCGCTTTTGCTGAGCGGGCAGGCCGCCCGGATCGGCTTTTTGTACCAGATCAATGCGTTCAGCGTCAGCAGCATCACCGACGCGCTGGGCCTGCAACTGGCTATCTGGGAAGTGCGCTACGACGGGAACACGGCCGGCAACTTCTTCAGCGGCAATTTCCAGTACACGGACAACACGATGGCTATCAACGCCTACGACGGGGGAGTACCTAAAGTTGAGCGGGTATGATTAGGGCATGGACGCTCTTCCCCGGTGCCCGCACTGCGGCAGTGACAAACGACAGACCAAGGCGGGTCGTACCGTCAGCGGCAGCGCGCGCTTTCA